>Ga0209290_1000013_pt1 | contig 205408 bp, 156 predicted proteins | sample EN1Hudsemesocosm_2_FD_184632 | JGI IMG/M metagenome (GOLD analysis project Ga0209290, IMG submission 184632) | Methane-oxidizing microbial communities from mesocosms in the Hudson Canyon - EN10B Hudson Canyon (SPAdes) (version 2) | ecosystem: Environmental > Aquatic > Marine > Cold seeps...
CTCGCGGTTAAGCCCTTGCCATTCGCTAGTAGTTAGCATCTAATAGCGAGATTAATCGCTAAGGATGGTGACCTTTCTACAGAGGACTTTCACCTCATTAGTTCATGCCCATGCTGGGCGTACACCATACGCACCAACGGACTCCATAATCTGTCGCGGTTTTTGCAAAGAAACGCAAAAAGCACCGCCAAATTATTCCGCCGTTGTGCTAAACGATATGTGCCGTCGGTGATTACACCACACCCGTTGCTTGATCCAATGCGTTAACGCTAAACTCATTACGCTGGCACTCTTGAAAAACGTGTTTTAGGGTCGATTTTTGGCAGTACAACTTCTCCGGATATCGCCCAGGTAAAAGCAATCATTTCGCGTGTGATGGCGGTGACTACAACATTGTAATTCTTGCCACGCTTCATTCATCGCTGGTAACGATGACATAATCTGAGTTGTGCCTGCCATGCCTTATCAATGATGGTCTTGGGCAAGCCTTCAAGCTCCTCTGATATACGAGCGGAATAACGATAACTATGCGCCCCCTCAATCAGCAATCGTATCACCCCCATTACCACATTTGGTAATCGCACTTAGTCTTCGCTTTTGTCCACTTGAGTGCTCACAGGGTGTTAAGTCGATGTAACTCATCAGCTTTCTGGGAGTATCGAAACGGCTCAAATTCCCATGTTGTGATCGGTAAGCGACCACCCGCCTGGTTTGTATGGCTTTTACAATAGGGACTGTTGTCACTGCCGATATGGGATTTGCTAATGAAAAGAACATGCAGTATCTGCACGAAAATAAAATTAATGCTTACGTATCAGATAATTGCTTTAGAAGTCGTGATCCGAAGTTTTCTCAGCAAAAATAAAGTATGGAAAGCGTCATCAAGATAACAAAGCAAAGAACCCAATACATTCCAAGAAGGTGATTTCGGCTAGTGAGTTTAACTTCGACCCAGTGAGCTAAATATGCATATGTCCAGCGGGTGAAACGATTAGTCACCGAGGCGTGCGTGATGATATGTATGGCAACCCCAAGGCGATGTTCGAAGGTCGACAAGTTTCCTTTATTCTCGAACATAAGCGAAGACCAAATTATACAGATTGGACGAAGCATCGAGTCGATAGTGACAAAGGCATCCTGATTTGCAGTCATCGGATGTCGGTTGTTGAACCTGTTTTTGGTAATATCGTAACCAACAAAGGTTTGAATCGATTTAGCCTGAGAGGTAACAAAAAGGAGCATGGCCAGTGGCAATTATTCTCTACGATTCACAATATTGAGAAGTTAGTGAGTTATGGGGACATGGCGGCTTAGTGGCATCAAGAAAGGAGTTGATCTGGCTTTATTTTGCCATAACTGCGCATAATCTATGATTATGTTAAACGAATTTGGGTTGAATCTACTCAATTAAGATCTACATGAAAATGTAAGGAAGAGTAGCGTGGATGATGTGTTTTTCTACAGGCTCGTTATGTATTAAAAATATAAAGCAGCTTCAAGTTTTATTATCTAAACTAATGAAAGCTGGGTTTAACGCTTTAATCAATTGCTTACGAGGTTTGATATATGGAAGCTAAACTTAATTTTAAAGCCTCTATAGTAGTAATGGTATTTATATTTGTTGGATTGGGGGTTCGTATGGCCACTTATTCTGCATCAAGCGACCCTTTACTAGAGAAAGCCGTTCGTGATGTAATATGGTCGACTTACAGCGGGATTCATCTCAGTTCCGAAATCGATAAGATTCGAGAAGAGCGCGATTACGAAAATATTGAAGCCTTAACCAAAAAATCAACACCAAAGGCAATCTCAATTGAACAAATAAGTCGAAGTGAGCCATTGTTGGCTTTGTCTTCAAGTCAAATAGTTATCATTCGAGTTCGTTATCGCTTCCCAGGTGAATCCAGCACACGTACTGAATATATGGAGTTTAAACATGGGAATCTTGTAGATGTATGGAGTTATAACTATGAAGTTTCAGCAATTTCTTATTACCTAAACTTCTTCTAACTGACAATATACCATTAAATGAGCAAATCTACGATGCAACAGCATTGCTAACAAATAAAAAAATCATGTTGAGCTCTAACTCTCAGAAGAAGAAATGAATACGCTCTTCACGTGTTCTGTCCCTTCTCACTATAGTTTACTAACTAAACTCACTCTTAGGGCAGAGGTTTAATGCCCATTTTCACTCACCTGATTTCTAAGCATTTTAATTCCAACCCAAGCAGTCCAAATAGGAGCAAGTCCGAGATAAATATTTAAACCCATTGCTTCCACATCAGGTTTGCCTAGCATATAGCCAATGGCTGTGAGTAAGGTGAAAGCACCCAATATCATGCTTACTCTCCCTAGAAGTAGCCACTTTGATTGCATGTGATAACCAATTCCGAGCCACCAGACACCTGCCAATATTGGGTCAAGTAAATCCCATAGGCCAAAGAATATGCCATTAAAAAAGGCTGAGAAAACGGTATAGTAAATAACCTTTTCCTGCCCACTTGCCTGCAAATAGTTGTCGGCTAAGCTGGGAAGAATGCTTATGCAAAGTACAGCACCGATAGCGCCACATATAATGTAGGCTAAACCTAAGAAGGTATACATTCTTACCGATGGTAAACTTTCGGCATTGAGTAAGCGTGGTAAATATATAGCCAAAGGAAGCAGAGGGAGATAATAACCAAATAAATCTAGTAAGAAGGTTATCTTTAACCAGCTACCATCACTTATCTCCTGTAGTAAAATTGCAGGGGAGGTAAATGCCAATAAATTAAAATTGGTCCAGTAGACATTAAGAAAAGTGCTCATCAAGGCTATTGGCATAGAAATAATGGCAAGCCAAGCTGCAAAATTCTTAAAGCTATTTGTATCCATTAGTTTGTATCCATTTATATTCTGATCTTAGAATTACTTTTAATTTTGAAATCAAAGCATAAACTTTTAATAGTCATTATTTTTGACGCTAGAGTCCAATGTAGTGACTTTAAAGACCAGAAGCTTAAATCCTTGAAAAGTAAAAACTCAGCCATCCAAACAGAGTGTATTAATTTCATCCTAAAGGATTGCGATCTCGGCGAGTCTCAGCCCATTGATCTTTGGCGATAAGTATCGAGAGAGATAATGGCTATGTCTGTTCAACATCTAGTTTATATTCATTCTGTTAATCCATTTCAGCTAATGTTGTATTGTTTGATACGTGCAAATAGTGAAGTTTTACATTTGAAACAGAGAGGTGGTTAAGAAACCGGGCTTCCACAGGATGTCGCTGAGGTTCTAGTCAAGGTAGGAGTGTTCGATTAGACTCTAACTTAAATTCAAAATTTAAAAAGCAGGTTGAGCTACAGTTATCACTTTTCTTAAATACCTTGATAGCAGTAGCTCAATGATCATTTAATGTTTACAGTTGAGATCTTTAATTCTGTCTATGGATACATAGGACGTAAAGCAGGTTTCTTTGCTTTTTTACTTGAATCTTTAAGCAATGATTTTAGTAATTCGATTAAGTCATTGGAGTCAAAGTCTGCCCTGGAACCTGATCCATAGATAGATTCTTCAAACAGTTTTGCTTGTAAATATAAATTCTCATCTATTTGTTTTAAGTCCTGAATACTAAGAATATTACTTATTTTTTCTTGAGTAAGCGCGTAGGCATTGGCCCATCTAACAAGGTGTTTAGATAAGTCTTCATCTTTATTCTTAATCGCTTTGAAAACCAGTTTATATAGTTCGTTTAAATCTCGTGTCGGCAGAGCTGTTGTATTGTCTCCGGCTTCAATTGATTGTGACTTTAAACGTTTCAATAGAAAGTAGGTTGTACTAGCCCAAGCAATAAGGATTAATACGAGTAGCGTATACCAAGCCTGATTATGTGTGCTGGTAGCCACTATAGGTGAGGGAGATGTTTCTACTTTATTATCACTAAGCATATGATCATCTGAGGAAACGATAATCTGAGGCTGTGCCAGAGGTAGTGAATTAGTTACTTCAGGGTTTGGTTTAATGTTCATTGTTTGCTTAGCTATGCTCGCAATACGTTCCACATCATTGACTGTATCCCACCATGCGATAGATATTTCAGGTAATTGAATTTCTTCAGCAGACACTGCAACAATAGCGGTAGACTCTATACGGACTGACTGAGCACCTGATTCATGATGAAGCGATTCAGTTTTCGCTTGGTCAGGATAGATTTTTAAACCTTCTTGTTCTTGCATTTCGATTGGAGGCAGTGCGGACCCAAGAAGGCCTAAGGCAGAAATCTGAATGTTTCGGGTAATTGAATCTCCCACAAGTAATGCCTGAGGGTCACCTTCCCATTTTTCACTTAGGTGTAAACTTGTGGCGGGTAGCCATGTTTTACCGCTAAAAGAAGTAGGTGGCGATTTGATATCCAAAACTAACGGGTCTGAGCTTTCTCTTATTCTAAGGCGGCGTCGATTACGACTATCAATTAACATTCCATCAAAACGATGAGCTTCAACAGTTAAAGGCCCGCTTTTTTGAGGAAATATCAAATACTGTCTTTCTATTACCTCATATCGCTGATTGTAAGCCATACGATAGTATTTTTTTTGTTCGCCAAAGGGCTCAATAATGGCTTCTGTGGATTCAGGTTCATACCAATTACCACTAGCTAATCGACCTGCTGTATAGAGCCTGACGGTATATAAAGCTTGCTCCTGAACATATACAGACGTTTTATCAACTTCAGCTTCCATAAATACGGTAGGCGGGTTATTTGCATCCTTTGGTGCTTTCCCTTTTAAAACAGTGATTAATATTTCGTTTGACTCGGCATCTTTATATTTTGCTTTCGGTATTGTTAAGGTGCCAGTATGTTTAGGTGCTAATGCATAAGTCCAGGTTACTTGAGCGTTTGTTTCACCATTTACAGATTGCATGCTGTAGTTTTGCTGAGTATCTAAAACTTCAAAGTCATTTTCTAAACCTTTAAGTTCAGGGTTATCAATTTGGTTTCTGCCAAAATTCATTAACCCGCCCAGACTAAACTCCATATCAATATTACCTGTGATTTTCAGGCTGAGCGTATCACTTTCATATAGTTGGCTACGATCTACGCTTGCATCCAGGCGAGTTGAGGCCAAAGTTGAAAACGAAATGAAGCTAATCATAAAACCTATCACTATCTTTACCATATTGGATCACCTTCTTTTCTTGCGCGCTTTCTGTTTCTATCGTTAGATTGCTGTTCAAATTTACGTCTTAATAAGCCGCCTGGATCATCAGGGACCCGGCGCATCCATTGCTCATAGGATTGTTTTTCTTCTTCGCTTAGTTGTTCAGCTTGAGCCTTAATAGCTTGCATCTCTTTCTCTTCAGCTTCTTTACGTTTTTTTTCATCTTCTGCTGATTGAGCTTCTTGTTCTTTTTCTTGCTGATCCTGATTCTGTTGATTCTGATTCTGTTGATCCTGGCTTTGCTGGTCCTGGTTCTGTTGATCCTGGTTCTGTTGATCCTGGTTCTGTTGATCCTGGTTCTGTTGATCCTGGTTCTGTTGATCCTGGTTCTGTTGATCCTGGTTCTGTTGATCCTGGTTCTGTTGATCCTGGTTTTGCTGATCCTGGTTCTGTTGATCCTGGTTCTGTTGATCCTGGTTCTGCTGTTGCTGTTTCATAAATTCTTCAATTAGCTTTTTATTATGCAAGCTGTCTTTATGGGCGGGGGATTTCTCAAGCGCTTGATCATATAGCTCTATTGCTTCTTTAAATTTCTGTTGTTGGGCGAGGGCATTAGCTTGGTTGTATAGACTATCTGCAGAGTTAAGCTTGCTATAGTGTTCTTGGGATTGCTCAAACTGCTTGGACTTGTAATGTGCAAAGGCTTTATGTTCTGGTGATTCAAACCTTTCAGCTGCCTCTGTCGTTTTACCTTGATCGAGCAATTCCTGTGCTTGTTGGTCTTTGGTTTTCCATAAGTCGTCTAAGCCAAATGCATAGCTTTCTTCAGAGGGAAAAATGAAGCATAAAGCAATGAGTAGTAATGCGTTCTGCCTATGAGCGAGAAGTGCGAGAGGTATGATTAAAATTAATAATAAATAACCCATATCTTCCCAAGCATCGAAACGTTTATCTATTACATTTTGGTTATTATCAGCTTGAGCTTGTTGAATTAAATTTATGCCTGAAATATCAAGGTAATCTAAATCTTGGTCATCCAAACTCATTGCATGCATTTTGCCCCGATTATTAAGTGCCAGGGTATTGAGTAGTTTGAAGTTTGTTTTTGGAATAATAACTTTATCATTATTCTTAAAATAGCCTCGCCCAGGAATGTCTATCGGCCCACCATCTTTTGTCCCAGCCGCTAAGATATAAAGGCTGGCTTGTGATTGACTGACCAAATCGGTGATCTGAGATATTTGGTTTTCTTCAACACCGTCTGTTAATAAGACGATTCGGCCTTTATTAGCTTTGCCTTGCTCTAATAGTTGGATCGCTTGTTCAATCGCAATATCAGGGCGACTGCCTATCTCAGGCATAATAAATGGGTCCAGAGCGGGTAAATTGGCGATAATAGTTTTAGTGTCATCTGTAAGTGGTGTGACCACATGACTATCGCCAGAGAAGGCGATGAGCGCGGTATTTCCTTCAGTTCTAAGAGCTAATAAATCCTGAAGTTTTTGCTTAGCTTTTGTTAGGCGGTTCGGAGCCGTATCAGTTGCAAGCATAGATAGTGAAAGGTCAAGAATAACCACCATGTCATCAGAAATTTTTATAACGGGCTGGGGTTTCTCCTGCCAGCTAGGGCCAGATATAGAGATAAAGCTAAAGGCTATTAATAATAACAAACTGTAAACAGTTCTTTGTTTTGCTTGTGTTTGTTGTGCTGGCATCAAATGCTTAAGTAAGTTTGGCGCTATAGCGTGACTCCAGTCACTTCCTGTTCGGGCTTTATTTTTAAAGATAAGCCATACCAAGGGGAGTAATAATAGGCCGCATAGCCAGAGTGGGCGTAGGAAATGGAATTGTAACAAGTTATCAAAAAAACTCATTTAAGTGATCCTTGTGAATTAGATTTCAAGGTTTTAAATAAGCTCGAAAGTAAATTGGCAATTAATAATAGGCTATAGATAAAAAGTGCCGTACCCAAAAGCCAATAAAACAGTGCCTTACTTGGTCTATAGCTTTTTGTTTCTTGTTCAACGGGTTCAAGTGAATTTATTAATTGGTAAATCTTGCTTAACTCTTCGGTATTCCGCGCTCTGAAATATTCACCGTCAGTAAGCGCTGCTAATTTGGTCAACATGCTTTCATCAAGATCAGCAGAAGGGTTTACGCGTTGTGTCCCGAAAAAACTTCTCTTAATCATTTCATCAGCACCAATACCAATTGTGTATATTTTGATTTTTTCTTGTGCCGCTAATTGTGCGGCTTTTTCTGGAGGAATCTCACCCGCTGTATTCGCGCCATCACTCAACAGAATCAATACCCGACTTTGTTCCTGTCGCTGGCGTAATCTTTTTACACCTAAGGTAATCGCATCTCCAATTGCGGTAGATTGGCCCGCCATTCCTAAGAAGGCTTCTTGTAGTAGTGTATTTGCGGTTGTGGTATCAAATGAAAGAGGTGACTGAACATAGGGTTGAGTTCCAAATAAAATTAAGCCAACTCTATCGCCACTTCTTTGTTCTACAAATTGCGAGACTACATTTTTTACCACAGCTAAGCGAGTCGCAGTTTTACCTTGTAACTGCATGTCCTGTTCTTTCATGCTGGGTGAAATGTCGATGGCAAGCATAAGATCTCGACCGGATAGGGGTATGTCAACTTGTTCACCTATATACGTAGGTCTGCAAGCGGCTAATACTAGGGCAATCCAAGCAAGTATGAGGAGGGTATTTTTCCATCTAGCTGTTTTTTGCTGAGATTCCGGTGCATTGAAACCGAGCGCCTTTGCTGCTTCAAAAAGGGGAAGGTGAGGTGCAATGTTAGTTGAAGTCTGAATTTTTCGTTTAAAGACCACTAACCAGGGTAAGGGGAGTAGTAAAAGCATCCACGGCCACTGTAATTCTAAAGCTGTATTACCGGTAAAAAAATCAAGCATTACTTTAAACTCTTAATCCATTTTTCGATGCGTTGAAGTGAGGCAGACTCAAGTTTATTGCACTGGGGCATGTAATGAGCCGAGCTGAGAAGAAAAATTTCTTGATCTTGTAGAATTTCAATTACTTTGCTTTCATCTGGATTTCTTAGAGTGTTAGCCCAGTCTTCTTGAATGCTTGCCATATAGTGATGATCATTTCGTACACTGGAAATAGACCGTTTAAGTAATGTATTTATTAAGGCTAGATTTTTAGCATCTGGTGTTTTTGTATATATGTTTCTGAGCACTTTGAACTCTTTTAAAGCTGAGCGTCTCCAAGCTGTTTTTTTATACCAACGTACCAAACTGAACATCAAAACGACTGTTAGAGAAAGCGATAAAAGTATTAATAACCACCAGCCAAAAGCAAGTGGCCACCAGCTAATTATAGCTGGCGCGTGCACATCTCTGAGCTGGGCAAGCAAACTTGAAGGGTCCATTTTTTAGCTCCTAAGATGCTCGAAGTGATTGCAATACACGCTGTAAAGTCGTGCTGGGTTCTTCATGTGTACTTACTTCAATAAATGGTGCTTTGTAACGTTGGCTCAGTGTCACTAAAGATTGTTTATGCTTTTGCGCCCAAGCTTGATAATTATTTCGAGCTTGAGGTGAGCTAGAATTAATCACCAGAGTTTCCTTGCCATCCGATACAGGATAAAAGCCAGGTGGTGGTAATTGTTCTTCTATTGGGTCATAAGTTCTAATCATCAGCAGTTCATTATGCTTTGCGAGTCGTGAGAGTTGTTTTTCTGTGTCATCACCGAGATGCATAAAATCGCTTATTAATACAATCATGGTACCGGGTTTTGATAAACGTATTGTTTCGTTTAAAGCATCGTTAAATGTAAAGCGATTGCTTGGGTCTGTTTTGTTTTCATTAAATTTGATATTAAGTGAGCGATTAAAATCAGTAATATAATTGAGCATTTTCATTATACTTTTACGACTTCTTGCTGGTTTGACTTCCTGATGACCCTTTTCGGAAAAAACAATGCCGCCAACCCGGTCGTTATGTTCAAGGGCCGTCCAGGCAAAAAGTGCGGCGGTTTCAGCAGCACGTACAGATTTAAAGGTATATTGACTGCCAAAAAACTGAGATTGACTTTGATCGCATACAATCAGCAGCGGGCGTTCTCTTTCTTCATTAAACAGTTTTGTGTGTGGGGTTTGTCGTCGTGCAGTGACACGCCAATCTATACTTCTGACATCGTCACCTGGTTGATAAACACGAACTTCTGAAAACTCCATCCCTCTTCCTCTAAATCGGGAGTGATGGCTACCTGACTGAGGGCGACTAACACGTTTAGCTTTAGGCAAACTTAAATTTCTGGTAGCCCACCTTAAACCCATTAAGTGAGCAATAGAGGCATAAGGCCCGATATTTTGAGTGCCCGAATCTACTTTGGTATTTAGTGATTTTGTTTGGTCAAACATGGTTTTTATCAAAGTCTGGCTCAGGCAACAGGAACACGATGAATTAATTCATTAATCACATGGTCTGTGGTGATGCCCTCGGCTTCAGCTTCGAATGTGATTAAAATACGGTGCCTGTAAACATCATGAAGGACCGCGCGTACATCGTCGGGACTCACAAAGTCTTTTTGATGTAGCCAGGCATGTGCGCGTGCGCAGCGATCTAAAGATATAGTTGCACGAGGACTAGCACCAAAATCTATCCACCGGGCAAGGTCATCGCCATACTGTTTAGGCTGTCGCGTGGCCATCGTGAGGTGAATGATATAGTTCTCTACCGCTTCACTCATATGTAGCGTACTAAGGGCTTTTCGGCCTTCAAAAATATCATGTTGTGAAATTTCTTTTAGCGGCTCTAACGCATTCTTATTTAGGGCTTGCTCTCTTCTGGCTAATCTTAAAATCTCAAGTTCAGATGCTTGATCAGGGTAGTCAATTTTGACATGCATCAAAAAACGGTCAAGTTGAGCTTCCGGGAGAGGGTAGGTTCCTTCCTGCTCAATAGGGTTTTGGGTTGCCATTACTAAAAATAGGTCGTCAAGAGGGAAGGTTTCTTTACCGACACTAACTTGTCTCTCAGCCATTGCTTCCAATAAAGCAGATTGTACTTTTGCTGGTGCACGGTTAATTTCATCCGCTAAGACCAGATTATGAAAAATAGGTCCTCTTTGAAAATGAAACTCTCCTTCTTCGGCACGATATATCTCAGTACCTGTTACATCTGAAGGTAATAAGTCAGGTGTAAACTGAATACGCTGGAAATCACCCTCTATACGGTCGGATAATTCCTTAATTGCTTTGGTTTTAGCCAAGCCGGGTGCGCCTTCAACTAATAGGTGACCATCAGCCAATAGTGCGATTAATAGACGTTCGACTAAATGGCTTTGTCCAATAATTGACTGGCTCAAAGACGTGTTTAGATCGTTAAATGCTGTACTTGAATTCATCTCATTAAGCTCATCTGAAATATGAATATTCTTTCTGAAGAATTAAACGGTCGGTAAAATTAATCGATTCCACTTCAATAAGCAATTTCCTGACAATGAACTATTCTTAATTTCATTATCTGAAGAATAAGCATCTATCGAAATAAAAGTGAGATTACCAAATGAAAGTAGTGGATACCCGCAACAAAAGTACTTTTATCACACAAGTTAAAGAAGCAATTAAAGAAACACTCTCTACAAAAGAATCAAAAGCACTCAGTGATTTTGTAGACCAGCTTTTTGTGAGTATTTTTGTTGATGAATTTGAAGGGCGACGAATTTCTGATGTACTGGGCCTGGTTATGTCTGCGTGGAAATTTGTTCAGGAATTTGATAGTAGTCGCTCCAAAGTAGAGATATTTAATCCGAATCTTGAAGAGTTCGGTTGGCAGTCATCTCATACGGTTTTAATTGTGTTGCAGAAAAATGCACCGTTTATCGTCGATTCTGTTCGTATGGCTTTATCGGGTCGTGAGATAAAAACGCATAGCATTCAATATTCTACGCTATCGTGTGAAAGAAATGATTCTGGAAAAATAACCGGCCTCAATACTAAAGCTGGGGATGTCAATGCTTCAAGTGAAGCTCTCGTTTTTGTTGAAATAGATCGGCATAGTGATAAAAAATCACAGCTGTCTTTATCTAATGCAATAGAAACAGTCATGAATGACGTGGCTTCAATGGTGTCTGATTATGATGCTATGCTTTTTCATTGCGAGACAGTAAAAAAAGAATTAATCGATTCAGAGCATAAATCCATCACCAAAGATGAGATAGAAGAAGGCGAGGCCTTTTTAAATTGGCTAGTGAGCGACCGTTTCACTTTTTTAGGTTATGTGGATTATGAACTGAAGAAGGATAAAGGTGATAATTTAAGTTTTGTGCCTAAAAAGGGGAGTGAGTTAGGTATTCTTAAACGACATCCTGATCATCTTGAGGTGATTGACCTCAAATTGTTATCAGCATCTGGTGAGTCAGTGTTACCAAGCAATGAGTTGTTTTCATTTTCAAAGGCCGCGCATCGATCAAATGTGCATCGTCCTGCTTACCCTGACTGTATTAATATTAAACGCTTCGATAGTAAAGGAAAAATTATTGGCGAACGTCGTTTTATAGGCTTATATACCGCTAAAGCTTTTAATGAATGTCCTGATGAGATCCCCTTACTTAGACAAAAGGTGCAATATGTAATTGATAAGTCAGGCTTGAGTCTTAATGATTATCGTGGCAAAGAATTAATGCAGTTATTATCTGTTTACCCACGTGAAGAGCTTTTTCAGGTAAAGAGTGATGAGTTGTTCGACATAGTTATGGGTACCCTTTTTATTCAGGAGAGAAGACAAACTAGATTGTTTATGCGTAAAGATCTTTACGGTGGATTTGTGACGTGTCTTGTCTACGTACCTCGTGAGATATATAACACTGATATCAGGAAAAAAATTCAAGCAGTTTTGATGGATGGCTTGCATGGTCAAGATATCGAATTTAATACCTATATTTCAGAATCCGTTCTTGCCCGTACTCAAATTAACGTTAAGGTTGATCCTAAAAAACAAAGCCAATTAAATATTAAAGATCTTGAAGAACAAATTATTTCTATTACCCAGTCATGGGAAGATGAACTAGAAGATGCTTTGTTTGACGCATATGGAGAAGAGCTAGCAAATCACTATGTAAATAAATATCGAAGTGCTTTTTCTTCTAGCTACCGTGAAGAGTTTTCATCTCGCCGGGCAGCAATAGATATTGAACATATAGAAAAGGTCAGCTTAGGCGAAAAACTCAGTATGAGTTTTTATCGAGCCTTAGATGAAAGTGATCAAGTTGTTCATTTCAAATTATTTCATGCTGATCAACCTATTCCTCTTTCTGATGTTATGCCGATCTTCGAAAATATGGGTTTTAGAGTTATTGGTGAAAGGCCGTTTGAAACTCTAGATAGAGATGGACGAACCGTATGGCTTCATGACTTTATGTTAACGACTGAGTCCAATAAAGTAATTGATATTCAGAGAATACGTGGTTCGTTTGAAGTTCTGTTTCGTAAGGTTTGGGAGGGCGAAGCTGAGAATGACAGCTTCAATCGCTTGGTTATTTCCGCTTATATGGGGTGGCGTGAAATTGCGATGCTGCGTTCATATGCAAGGTACATGCGGCAAGTTCGAGTAAGCAATTCACAAGAGTTTATTTCAACAACGGTCGTATCAAATGTTGTTATATCAAAGTTATTGTCCGAGTTTTTCCAATGCAGGTTTGACCCTTCTCTGAATGAAGATAAAGTAAAAGCAGCTGAAAAACTCAGCTTACTTGAGGCTCAATTTTTAGAAGAGCTTGATGGAGTGCAAAACTTAACTGAGGATAAAATCCTTCGTTTGTATCTGGATTTGATAAGAGCAACGATGCGTACGAACTTTTATCAGAAAGATGATCAGGGTGACGACAAGAGTTATATCTCCTTTAAATTTCAACCCAGGCTTATTCCAAACGTACCCTTACCCGTACCAATGTTTGAGATTTTTGTTTATTCCCCAAGAATTGAAGGTGTTCACTTACGCGGAGGTAAGGTTGCTAGAGGTGGCTTAAGGTGGTCCGATCGTTATGAGGATTATCGAACTGAAGTCTTAGGTTTAGTCAAAGCGCAGCAGGTTAAAAATGCTGTGATTGTACCTGTAGGTGCGAAAGGTGGTTTCGTCGCAAAGAAATTGCCCAAAGGAAACCGTGATGCATTTATGAAGGAAGGCATTGCGTGTTACCAAACCTTTATTACTGGTTTGCTGAACATTACCGATAATTTGGTTGAAGGTGAGGTCGTTAAGCCTATTTCAGTTGTTTGTCATGATGACGATGATTATTACCTGGTGGTAGCTGCAGATAAAGGTACTGCGACATTTTCAGATGTGGCTAACGAGATATCTTTAGATAAAGGTCACTGGTTAGGTGATGCATTTGCTTCCGGCGGTAGTGTCGGATATGACCATAAAAAAATGGGCATTACCGCAAAAGGTGCATGGGTATCTGTTCAACGACATTTTCGTGAGATGGGGCATAACATTCAAACCACACCATTTACTGCTATTGGTATAGGAGATATGGCAGGTGATGTTTTTGGTAATGGTATGTTGCTTTCGCCATTTACCAAGTTAGTGGCAGCGTTTAATCATATACATATCTTTTTTGATCCCGACCCAGATACGCATAAAAGTTTTGAGGAGCGTCAGCGCTTATTCGATTTACCTCGTTCTTCCTGGGCAGATTATGATGCAAAACTTATCTCTAAAGGTGGCGGTATTTTTTCAAGAAGTGAAAAATCAATTCCTTTAACTTCAGAAATGCAAGCGTTTCTGGGTTTGAAAGATAAGAAAATGCCACCGAATCAACTAATTAATGCGATTTTAAAAGCACATGCTGACTTGTTGTGGTTTGGCGGCATTGGCACCTATGTCATGGCTAGCTCTGAAACACATGCGGATGTCGGTGATAAGGCGAATGATGCACTAAGAATCACCGGTAAAGAGCTTAACGTGAAGGTTATTGGTGAGGGTGGGAATCTTGGTATGACCCAGCTTTCAAGGATTGAATATGGATTGAAAGGTGGACGATTAAATACAGATTTTATTGATAATGCTGCAGGTGTAGATTGCTCAGATCATGAAGTGAATATCAAAATTCTTCTAAACGAAATTTTGCTAAACGGCGATTTGACTGAAAAACAACGTAATAAGCTTTTGGCCTCGATGACAGACTCCGTATCTGACCTAGTGTTGAAAAATAACTATCGTCAAACTCAGGCAATTAGTATTGCGCATCATGATGCCCTATCTAGAATGGAAGAGTACAGGCGTTTGATGAACTCTATGGAATCTGCGGGTAAGTTAAATCGACAACTAGAATTTTTGCCTCTTGATGATGAAGTTACCGAGAGAAAGTCATTGTCAGAAGGTCTGACACGACCTGAGTTATCGGTGTTGATTTCATATGTTAAGGGTGACTTAAAAGAGGAACTTAACGATTCAAGTTTACCTGATGATATTCACCTGAGAGACGAAATAGACGTTGTTTTTCCTAAACAGATTACGGGTAAATATAAGCAAGCACTTCACTCTCATAGATTGCGTCGGGAAATAATTTCTACTCAGGTGGCCAACGATATGGTTAACCATATGGGAATAACATTTGTTGAGCGACTGAAGCAATCGACGGGTGTGAGCTCTTCGTCAATCGCCTTAGCTTATATTATTGCTAGAGACGTATTTAATCTTGAGAAATGGTGGGTGTTAATTGAATCTTTAGATCATAAGGTTCCGAGTAGTTTACAGTTAGAAATGATGTCTGAATTGATGAGTCTTATGCGTAGAGCATGTCGCTGGCTTATTAGGAATCGACGTAGCGAGCTTAATGTTGCCATCAATATGGATCGTTTTAAAAAAGGTATTGAGAAAATTTCAAAATCTTTACCCTCTTTTTTGACGGGTGCTACAAAACAAGCTTGGACTAAAAAATATGACAAGTTAATAGAGGAAGGTGTGCCAGAGGCTATAGCTGCCACGGTGGCAGGGGCGAGTCATCTATATGCATCTTTGGGTATTATTGAGGCGCAAGAAGAGGGTACTGGTTCGTTAGAAATGGTGGCTAATATTTACTATGTCCTAGGTAATCGTTTAGATTTAACCTGGTTTGGTCAACAAATTAATAGTCTAACGCCACTGACGCATTGGCAGGCCTTGGCCAGAGAAGCGTTTAGGGAAGATCTTGATTGGCAGCAGCGTGCACTGACAGTGGGGTTGTTGAAGTTAAAATCATCGCCTAAAGATATTGAAAAAAGAGTGGACGAATGGATGATTCAGCACGAAGATTTAGTCGTGCGCTGGAAGCAAATGCTAACGGAATTCAAGGCGACAGAGGATGCTGAGTTTTCTATGTATTCAGTTGCATTGAGAGAACTTTTGGATCTCGCTCAGAGTACTGTTCATGCATCAGATTGCTAATCCATAGAAAATTGATCTATATGATGATTTTAAATTTGCTCATAGCTTAAATATAAGACAAAATGGCGACTTTTTTATACCTTCTTTTGGAGAATATTAATGCCGTCACGTCGTGAACTTGCAAACGCCATTCGTGCACTAAGTATGGATGCAGTGCAAAAAGCTAAATCAGGTCATCCAGGTGCGCCAATGGGAATGGCCGATATAGCTGAAGTGTTATGGAACGGCCAATTGCAGCATAATCCGGCAAACCCAAGCTGGTCTAACCGAGATCGTTTCGTTTTATCAAACGGTCATGGTTCAATGCTGATCTATTCTCTTCTTCATTTGACAGGTTACGATTTAAGCATTGATGACCTTAAAAACTTTCGTCAGTTACACTCAAAAACACCTGGCCACCCTGAATTAGGTTATGCGCCGGGTATCGAAACCACTACTGGCCCGCTTGGTCAGGGTCTTTCAAATGCCGTAGGCATGGCATTAGCTGAGAAAACTTTAGCTGCGCAATTTAATCGCGATGGCCATGACATTGTTGACCACTACACCTATGCATTTACAGGTGATGGTTGTTTAATGGAAGGGATTTCTCATGAAGTTTGTTCACTTGCAGGCACTTTGGGTTTAGGTAAACTAGTCGTATTTTATGACGATAATGGTATTTCTATAGATGGAGAGGTGGAAGGCTGGTTCTCTGACGATACACCTAAGCGTTTTGAAGCGTATGGTTGGCAGGTTATAGCTGTAGATGGCCATGATTCAGAAGCAATCTCTACTGCACTTGCATCTGCTAAATCAAATGATGCGCAACCCACCTTGATTTGTTGTAAAACTATCATTGGTTTTGGCTCACCAAATAAAGAAGGTAAAGAAGACTGCCACGGTGCACCTTTAGGTGATGATGAAATTATTGCAACTCGTGAAAAGTTGGGTTGGAAGCATGGCGCTTTTGAAATCCCAGAAAATATTTATCAATCTTGGAACGCAAAAGAAAAGGGCGCTAGACTAGAAACAGAGTGGAATTCAGCCTTTGAAGCTTACCAACAGGCTTTTCCTGAGCTAGCAGCGGAATATACCCGTCGTGTTGCCGGTGATTTACCTGCTGATTTTTCTCAGAAAGCACAAGCTTATATTGATCAGTGTCAGAATGAAGGTTCAACCATTGCTAGTCGAAAAGCTTCTCAAAATACACTAAATGCCTTTGGTCCATTATTGCCAGAGTTGTTGGGGGGTTCAGCCGATCTTGCTGCCTCAAACCTGACTTTATGGGAAGGTTGTAAAGGAATCTCAAGCGAAGACGCTTCAGGTAATTATATTTATTATGGTGTACGTGAATTCGGCATGGCTGCAATTATGAATGGTCTTGCCCTTCATGGCGGTTTTGTACCTTACGGTGCGACTTTCCTAATTTTCATGGAGTATGCAAGAAACGCAGTAAGAATGTCTGCATTGATGAAACAGCGTGCAATTTATGTATTTACCCACGATTCTATTGGTCTGGGTGAAGATGGCCCGACACATCAGCCGGTAGAACAGATAGCAAGCTTGCGTATGACGCCTAATATGAATTTATGGCGCCCTTGTGACACGGTTGAATCAGCAGTGGCATGGAAGCATGCGCTTGAGCGAAATGAGGGTCCTTCTTCATTAATATTTTCCCGTCAAGGCCTGCCTCATCAAGACCGTAATAACGAGCAAGTTGCGAATATAGAGAAGGGAGCCTACATTCTTAATGATTGTGAGGGTACGCCTGACTTGATCCTCATGGCAACGGGCTCTGAAGTCGGCTTGGTTCAACAGGCTGCTAGCAAGTTGTCTGAGGCTGGACATAAAATTCGCGTAGTTTCTATGCCGTCAACAGATGTATTTGATCAACAAAGCCCTGAATATCGTCAATCTGTTTTACCTCTTGAAGTACCCGCTAGAGTGGCTGTTGAAGCTGCTATAGCTGACTTCTGGTACAAATATGTCGGTATAGATGGACGTATCGTTGGCATGACAACTTTTGGTGAGTCTGCACCCGCTAATCTTCTTTTCGAAGAATTTGGTTTTACTGTAGACAATGTTGTTAATGTTGCTGAGGAGTTACTTTAGCCTTAGCTAAAGTAACTTAGTTGCGGGTTTTAATATTAATTTATTCATTATAAATATGTTTGGTGTAGAGCATTGACCTATCGAGTTGCGATAAATGGCTATGGTCGTATAGGTCAATCTGTTCTGCGCGCTGTTTATGAACGGCGTGCTTTAGGTTTATCTAATCATATAGAAATAATTTCGATTAATGAGTTATCAGACATTGAAACGGTTGCTTATTTAACCCGCTACGATACAACACATGGTCGATTCCCACAAAAAGTAGAAATAGCCTCAGATAATCAATTAAGGGTGGCGAGTGATTTAATTTCATTCACCCGTCACGATACGATTGAGAAGCTACCGTGGGGAGAAAACGATATTGATTTAGTGCTTGAGTGTACCGGCGCTTTCGGCAATCGTCTTGAAGCAGATAGGCATATTGAGGCGGGTAGCCGGCGTGTTTTATTGTCGCAACCTGCAGATATAGGTGTAGATAAAACGATTGTTTATGGAATCAATCATTTTGAGTTGTCAGCAAGCGATAAAGTAGTCTCCAATGCTTCTTGCACGACAAATGCTATTGTGCCGGTACTAAAAGCGTTGCATGAAGCTTTTGGTATTAAACTAGGTACTCTCACGACTATCCATTCAGCGATGAACGACCAGCCAACAATTGATGCCTATCATCATCATGATTTAAGACGTACTCGTAGTGCTATGAATAATATGGTCCCGGTTGACACTGCCTTGGCTAAAGGGATCGAACGATTGATGCCTGAGATGGAAGGACGTTTATCTGCTACAGCTATGCGTGTGCCGACGATAAATGTCTCATCAATCATTTTGAATGTTTATGTCGAAAAAGAAGCGTCAGTAGAAAGAGTTAATCATCTACTTAAGTCGGCAGCGGAACTAGATGATTTTAAGATTTTAGCTTATACAGAAGAACCGCTAGCATCTTCTGATTTTATTCATGATGCTCACTCTAGCATTATAGATGGTAGTCAAACTCAAGTAAGCGGAAAACGGCTAATTAAAGTCTTAACCTGGTTTGATAATGAATGGGCGTATGCTAATAGGATGTTAGATGTCGCCAATTACTGGCTTCAGCTCAAACATTAATTATTTTGGCCATTAAATTGGCGAACAATTAGGAGAAAAAATGAACGTACTTAAAATGACCGATCTTGATCTAGCTGGTAAGCGAGTATTAATTCGCGAAGATTTGAATGTGCCGGTTAAAGATGGTGTTGTTACCAGTGATGCACGTATTCGAGCATCACTACCAACAATACAGCATGCTATTAATGCCGGTGCTAAAGTCATGATTATGTCTCATTTGGGTCGACCTACCGAGGGAAAGTATGACGAAGTATTTTCTTTAAAACCTGTTGCTCAACACCTCTCAGGCTTATTAGGGCAGCAAGTAGAAATTGTGAAAGAATGGGAGAGTGGCGTAGAGCTAAGGGACGGTGAAGTCGTCATGTTTGAAAATGTACGCTTTAACAAAGGCGAAAAAAAGGACGGTGAAGTACTTTCAAAGGCCTACGCATCTATATGTGACATCTATGTGATGGATGCTTTTGGAACTGCGCATCGCGCTCAGGCTTCGACGCATGGTGTGGGAAAATTTGCACCAGTTGCTTGTGCAGGGCCTTTATTGGCTGCTGAATTAGACGCTTTAACGAACGCACTGGATAACCCTGAGCGTCCTTTGGTTGCAATTGTGGGTGGTTCAAAGGTTTCGACTAAATTAACGGTATTGGAATCTCTATCTAAAATCGCTGACCAGTTAATTGTGGGTGGCGGCATAGCAAACACTTTCTTAGCTGCTGAGGGTAAACCAGTAGGTAAGTCACTTTGCGAGAATAGTTTGATTGAAAATGCTAAGAAACTTAGTGAAATGACGGATATACCCGTGCCTGTAGATGTCGTGGTTGGGAAAGAATTTTCAGAGTCAGCTGAAGCTATTTTAAAATCAACCGCTGATGTTGAAGAGGACGATATGATTTTTGATATCGGACCACAAACGGCTGAATCATTTGCAGATATTTTAAAAAGTGCAGGTACTATTATTTGGAATGGTCCTGTAGGTGTTTTTGAATTTGATCAATTTGGTGAAGGTACTAAGGCGCTTTCAAAAGCGATTGCAGATAGTGATGCTTTTTCGATAGCGGGTGGCGGAGATACTTTAGCTGCTGTTGATAAATATGAAATTGCAGAAAAGATATCCTACATTTCTACGGGTGGTGGTGCTTTTCTTGAATTTGTTGAAGGTAAGACTTTGCCCGCTGTGGCAATGCTTACTGAAAGAGCGAAATCTTAATTTTAACTTGTGCTTTGATAGGAGAAAATCATGGCTTTAATAAGTATGCGACAATTACTGGATCACGCGGCTGAGTTTGGTTACGGCGTTCCTGCTTTTAATGTAAATAATCTGGAACAAATGCGCGCGATAATGGAAGCGGCAGATCAGACAAACAGCCCTGTCATTGTTCAGGCTTCAGCAGGTGCACGAAAATATGCAGGCGCACCTTTTTTAAGGCATCTAATTTTAGCTGCAATAGAAGAGTTTCCACATATCCCTGTTTGTATGCATCAAGATCACGGTACTTCACCGACAGTTTGTCAGCGATCAATCCAGCTTGGCTTTTCATCGGTAATGATGGACGGTTCTTTAATGGCTGATGGTAAAACGCCATCTAGCTATGAATATAATGTTGATGTTACTAAGCGCACTGTAGAGATGGCACACGCATGTGGTGTATCTGTTGAAGGTGAGTTAGGTTGTTTAGGTTCGCTTGAAACAGGGCAGGCTGGTGAAGAGGATGGCGTCGGTGCTGAAGGTACCTTGAGCGAAGACCAAATGCTCACTAACCCTGAAGAAGCTGCAGATTTTGTAAAACAAACGGGGGTCGATGCACTTGCTATCGCTTGCGGTACTAGTCATGGCGCTTATAAGTTTACCCGTCCTCCAACAGGTGACATTTTAGCGATTGATCGAATTAAAGCGATTCACGAGCGAATTCCTTCTACTCACCTTGTTATGCATGGCTCATCTTCGGTTCCTCAGGAGTGGTTAGCTGTGATCAATGAGTTTGGCGGTGAGATCCCTGAAACATATGGCGTTCCCGTAGAGCAAATATGTGAAGGTATTAAATATGGTGTTCGTAAGATTAATATTGATACTGACTTACGTTTAGCTTCTACAGGTGCAATTCGACGTTTTATGGCACATAACCCAGCTGAATTTGACCCAAGAAAGTATCTGGCGCATACAGTAACCGCGATGAAAGAAATAGTTATCGCACGTTATGAGGCCTTTGGTACAGCGGGTTATGCAGATAAAATTACCGCAACGAGCTTAGATGGAATGTTTGATCAATACCAGTCTGGATCACTCTCGCCTAAAATTTCGTAGTCATTTAGAGTAGTCATTTAGAGTAGTACTTTAGATTAGAACGATGGAAATGCCCGAGTATTAATACTCGGGCTGCTTGTGTTGGTTCTCACATAAGTTTTATGTAGCCACATTAATTTCAGCAAGCAGCTTAGCGCTAAACACAAGATTACCCTTTCAAAACTACTATCCTTTGATACAAGCTGTTACATGTCGCACACTCTTGAGTATATCTCGTAGTGAAGATTAATTGTACATGGTATAAATAGAGCACTAATTACAAACAGTCTTCATATCTGATTACATGGAGTTTCAATGGGTTTTCAGAAACAGTTCTTACAGAAATTGCATAAAGTTCTTTTTATTGCGGTTATCGGTTTAAATCTTATTTCGTGTGAAAGTGATGGAGAGGTTGATCAGGGGGAATCTGTTAAAGATACAGTCCCTCCCAGTGTTAGTAACTTTTACCCTGAAAATGATACTCAAAATTTCGAAATCGATTCAATTATTCGACTTGAATTCAGTGAGTTGATGAATTTAGAATCTCTAATATCTTCAAGTGACGCACTAAATGGTTTGCAACTTAATGTAAGTAGTACCCTCGATAAGGACGGTGTTTCAGAAACCTTACCTCGCGCACAGAAGGTAGAGTTTTCAGTTAAAACGGGTGTCGGCTTAGACCCGGTAACTTCAGAAGAGATTGATATTGATGTAACGGTAGCAAACTTAACCCATGCCAGTGGACGACTCGCTTTAAATACCGAATACACAGTGACTGTTGATCCTACAAGCCGTGATCAAAATGAAGATGATCCTGATACTGATGAAGATGAAAGGAACTTCTTTGATGGATTATTCACGCTGGTTTTTAAAACTGAAGATGGTGAATGGAAGGAACCGGAGACACTTCAAACAATCAAAGCGTCACAAAATCCTGAAAATTCAAACCAGTTGGTGCCCGTTGAAATTGATGCAAATCAGTACGATCATGTATTAATGTCAAATGATAATGGCAATGCATTATTGGCTTGGCGACAAGTGAATGCTGGTATAAGTGAGATCTGGGTGAGTAACTATAATCCTGGCAATGAAAGTTGGGAATTAAGTAAACCAGGAGATCCAATTTGTGAGTTAGATGAAAATCTTTTATTAACTGAATTTTGTCAGAATTCATTACGTGTGGATGTCGGTGTTAATTCAAGTGCTTTTGGCCACCAAGTGGCCATGAATAATTCTGGACATGCCGTTGTAGTCTGGCATCAGGATGAATTAAATAGTGGTGTGACATCTATTTGGGCAAACATCTTTAACGGCTTTAGCTGGCTAGGGGCACAAAAAATAAGTCATATCGAGCCAAGTGACGTTAACGGGGATAGTACTTCGTCGTCTGTCGCAATGGATGAGGTCGGAAATATCGTTGTTGTTTGGCGTGAATTAGACTTTAGTGTAGAAACCAAAGCGGATCCTGATCCTGATGCCGCCCCTGGTAGTACGATAGATGAAGATACAGAAAATTTCAAAATCAAATCAAATATATTTACAGCAGATCTAGATCCAGATGAAGATTACTTAGCAGGAGCTTGGGGTACGACCTCTCTATACTTAGATGCTAATGACAACTATAACGACGCATATGATCCAAAGGTAGCCGTTTCTGCTGATGGGTATACCATTGCTGTTTGGATAAAGGTAGTCGACGGTCAGCATCAACTCTTAAGTAACCGCTTCACCATCGGCTCAAATAACGCTTGGCAAGATATTAAGCGTGTTAACGCAACAGAGGTTGAAGCAAGTTCGCATAGCCTGTCTCAAACAAAAATACAAATCGACAATAATCATAATGTATTTGTAATATGGCTTCAGAATGATGGCAATACTGAAAGTGTTTGGGTTAATAGATATGCTGCAGAAAGCTGGGGTGAGGCTACCTTGTTTGAGCAAGATCAAAGAGGTGATGCCGACGGTGTTAGTCTTACTGTTGGGCGTGATAACAAAGCTTTTGCTATCTGGCAGCAAAATGAGGGTGCTGATAATTCGCTTAAAATAAGGGCTTATGAAGAAGTATGGTTGGATGCAGTTACAATTTCAACGGGTTTAATTTATACGAAACCACAAGTGCAGTTTGACCGAGAAGGAAATGCCATGGCCGTTTGGCAGCAAGGTCTTTTGAGTGGGCAGGTCTATTCTAGCCGCTACGTAAAAATTAACCGCTTGTGGGGGGCACCAATACCAATTGATTCAGGGCAAGCAAGTTCTGATATTTCGCTGACAACCTTGCTTGAAGATGGTCGAATGCTTGCTGTTTGGACACGTTTTGATGGTTGGAAAAACCATCTAGTAAGCGCACTTTTTAGTGATTAGTCTGGAGTAGATTAATTACATTTGAAATGTTTTTTAGGCTGGCCGAGCGATATTAATTTAGAAAGTCAGCAATTTTCTCTATCGCTTTTTGGTTTAAATCGTCCTGGTAATCAATCCATTGAATTGTTTGATTCTTGGATTCTATTTTTCTAAACCACTTTTCCTGTTGTTTGGAGAAGTGGTGAATGGCAGAGTTTAATTTTTGAAACATATCGTTGTAATTTAATTTACCAGATAAATACTCACCTATGTAGCGATATTCCAAGCCAAAATAATGTAGTTTTTCAGCGCTAATACCTTGATCTTTTAATTTTTGAACTTCTTCAATCATACCTTCCTTAAGGCGTACTTTCAGGCGCTTTGTAATACGATCCTTTCTCGCTTCTTGCGAAATTTTTATACCTATAATAAATGGGGTGTAGTCAGGCCAGATAATGCTTGGCTCATTATTTTCATCTGCCAGAGCGATAGAAATTGCATTAATTAGTCTATTTCTATCTACAAGGTCAGTTGTGTTATGCAAACCTTGGTTAAATGATTGTAATAAGTTAACCAATTCACGATCTGATTTTTTTTCAAGCATCTGGCGTGATTTTTGAGAATTGTTCGCTATGGTTAGTTTATAGCGACTTAACACAGCATCCAGGTACATGCCTGTTCCGCCAACCAGAAATGGCAATCTGTTATTTTTTTTAATTTCAGAATAGCTGGAACAGAAATCTTTGGAGAATTCGAATAAGTTATATTCTTGATGAGGGTCAATGATATCAATGAGGTGATATGGAATATTTCCATACTCTTCTAGGTCTTTTCCAGTGCCTATATCCATTTGTCGATATACTTGCCGGGAATCTGAGGAGATAATTTCTCCGTTGAAATGCTTGGCTAGATTGACTGCAAGTTTTGTTTTACCACATGCAGTTGGACCAAGTATTGTAATGAGTGGCGAGAGTTGTGTATTTGTCATGTTATATAAGAATTTTATTGAACCGTTACAAACTTCATTATAGGGTGTTTTGTAAATATATTCGTCGAATAAAAAAGTATTCAATAATATATTTTATCATTAAATTCAAATGTCTATAACTTGAGTTTTTATGTTTATGTTTTTATATTTATAAATATTCTGTACAGGTTCAGTAAAGATAATAATCCGGCGCAAGTTACGCTGTAATAAAAGGAAATATTATCAGAATGAAGGTGCGTAAGCTTTTAATCGCAATTCTATTGTCATGCCTTAGTTTTTCCGTATTTGCTTTAGAACGTAAAGTTTTTTGTATATGGGATCCGGTCGGCCGTAATGGACCTGTTATGGCTTTTTACTCTGATCTAATACCGAAAGCACAAGCATGGGGATTAAGTATTCGCTTCGTTGCTTATACAGACGAGCGCGTTGCAGCAAACGACTTCAAAGCTGGTCGCTGTGAAGCTGTTTTATTAACAGGAATCTTGTCGCGTCAATTTGTAAAGTTTGGCGGCACAATGGATGCCATTGGTGCAATAAATTCACAAAAAGGTTTAGAGCTAGCGCTGGCTACATTAGCCCGACCAAGAGCCGGAAAGCTAATGACCCAAGGGAATTTTGAGGTCGTTGCTACTTTTCCTGTAGGCTCAATGTTTGCTTTTGTAAATGATCGGTCAATTAATAGTATTGATGATTTCACCGGAAAGAAGATTGCCATTCTGAATGGTGACCCTCAAGCTAAAAAGTTTGCTGATCTAGCGGGTGCATCTCCTTTTGGTGTGACTTTATCTACTTTTGCTGGTCAGTTTAATAATGGCAATATAGATATTTTACTGATGCCAGCTCTGGCTTATAACACTTTTGAGCTATACCACGGCTTAGCGGACAAGGGTGGTATTATCGACTACCGCCTCTATTATGGAATGTTGCAAACAGTTGCTAAGCGTGATCAGTTTCCTAAAGATTTTGGGCACAATATGCGCCGTTATATGTTAACTCGCGTAGGCGAAATGGAAAAAATGGTTAGTGATGCAGAGAAAGAAATTCCTGCTAAATATTGGATCAAAATAAACCAGTTTACTAAAGATGATATAGATCACTTTAGTAAACGCGTGAGATTAGCTTTGAAGAAAGATAAGATTAATCACCCCACGGCATTAAAGTTATTTTGGAAGATACGTTGTCGCTTAGATCACTCTCGAGGTGAATGTGCTAGGCCAGAGTAAGTATGTTTACTCTGAAACTTAATTTATTAAAAAGGAGTGAAGATATTATCTTCACTCCTTTTTTTATTTAGCGTTAATAGCTTGAGTTAATTCAGCTTGCTTTAAGTTTGCTTGTTTTTTTCCTTCTATTTTTAATAATAAGGCAGGTAAAGCAATAAAATCGAATATGAGCGCAAGGCTAATCGTGGCAGCTGTAAATATTCCCATATGTGCATTCATATTAAAATTGGATAATGCGAGCACTAAAAAGCCTGAAACGAGTACAAATGTAGTCACCCATAATGCAGTTCCGACCATTGCAAAGGCATACTCAATAGCTTGTTCGCTACTGTATCCTTTTTCACGCTTCGCACGTTGATACTTGCTCAGAAAATGTACGGTGTCATCGACTACAATACCTAATATCATGCCTGTAGCGGTTCCTACTGAGATGCCTACATCGCCATGAAATATTCCCCATAGACCAAAGGCAGCACCAATTGGGATTAAATTTGGTATTAAGCTAACAAGGCCCAGCTTTACTGACCTCAGTACAATGACCATAATGATACAGATTAAGATTAATGCGTAAGATACCCCTGAAACCATGCTGACAACATTTCGTTTGCCTATATGTGAAAACATAATATTAGGGCTTGCAGCATAAAATTCTTTAATTTGAGTATTGGCATTTATCCATTTGGCAATTTCTTGCTCCAACGCCAAGGTTTTAATACTAGGGATATTCTCCAAAACAATGGTAACTTTAATCGATGATTTGTCGACATTAAGTTGGTTATTTAGGTCGAGTCCGTAAGGTAATGACATTTCATATAATAATAAATATTGAGCTGCTAGCTCTTTTGACTCAGGTAGTTTGAAATAGTCAGCATTGTCATTATGCATATTTTTATTGAGTCTTTGAAATACTTCAGTGATAGCATCAACATGAACGACTTCATCATGAGCTTCTAACCATTCGGTAAATGCTTTCACATCATTTAAGAATAGAGGGTCACTGATACCACCACTTTCACCTGCTACTAACGAGTACTCTATAGTATAAATACCTGATAAATTTTCAGCGGTGAAATCTGTATCTTGTCGAAAATCGACACTCTCTTTAAAATAACCAACAAAATCATCATTTATCTTATTGAGCGGAATAGCCGAGAAAATAAGAATAGTTATCGCAGCTGTTCCAACTAAAATAGAATTTCTATTTTTTATGACGAACTGTGCAATCGCATCAATATTCTTATGCGCTTGTCTTGTTTGTTTTTTCTCTCTTACAGGTAGCACCATCATTAATGCAGGCAAAAGGAATACCGATAAAAAGAATGCTGCAATAACACCCATCGCAACTGTATTGCCTAAATCTCTGAAAGGTGGCACTTCACTGAAATTCATCGTCAAGAAACCAACTACGGTTGTAATACTGGTAATAAAAACTGGTTGAAAATTGATGCGAATACTCTCTTGCATTGCATCAATTTTATTCATTCCTTGCCGCATGTTGTAGAGGAAAGTGACTAATATATGTACACAATCTGCTACGGCCATCGTCATTATGACCGTAGGTGCTGATGTAGAAGGGCCTGTTAACGTCCAGCCTAACCAGCCAAACATACCCATTGCACTCGCAATAGATAATATGATCACGACAAGTGTCGCTAGTGTCCCGGTAAAGGAGCGCAATAAAAACCATAGCGTGATGATAATTATCATAAACATGATCGGGAAAAGGGTGGCCATATCATTTTGTGCCGACTCTGAAAACGCATTACCTAACATCACACTACCGGTGATATAAACTTCAATCTCCGGATTAGCGCTTTCAAATTCTTGTATCATTTTTCTTGCATGTGAGACGACTTCAGGAATTTCGTTTTCAGTAAGCTGAGGTAACTGAACAGTTGTGTTAACTGCTGTGACATGAGCTGTAGATGAAATTAAACGATGAAGGAGCAGCGGTTCATTTAAAGCAATACTTTTAATTCGTTTAAGGTCAGCTTCTTCAGGAAACTCTACTAAATCATTTACGAGCAGGTCATCTTCATCTGCTTCCGTATGTTGAAAGTTGGTGATTGAGTCAACTCGGGTTGAATAGGGGAGTTGCCACGCCTGTTCCGTTAACTGTTGAATAGCTGTAAGCGTTTTATGGCTAAATACAATGTCATCTTTTGGATGTAAGACAAACAGTATGTTATCAGACTTGGAATAGGTGTTTTGTAAGGTTTCAAAGGCAACGAGTTGTTCATTATCTTCAGAAAAGAATACGCGGTAATTAGAGCTAAACCCGATGGAGCTTGCGCCACTTGCAATAAATAAAACTCCAATAACGAAACTGACAATAATTAGCCAATGCCATCGCACAATTTGTGCTGCTAAATTGTTTATCATGAAACCGTCCCTTAAGAAGACAAAAACAAATTACGCTGAAAATTCATCAGCAATTTAGAAAAAAACATTCTAAGCTTGTTCCTATTTTGAATGTAATACGCTAGATTTAGAATAACTGTTCCGTCAGTGGTATAAGCTAAGAGTATCTACACTATATAAGGCTAACTATTCTATGCAAGATCTAAATGAAATGGCAATTTTTGCTGTGGTGGTTGATTCAGGTAGCTTTACAAAAGCCGCGGAGAAATTGAAATTACCAAAATCTACTGTCAGTCGAAAAGTCAGTCAACTTGAAAAGCGTATAGGTGTCCGGTTAATAAACCGAACCACCCGTAACCTTAAGCCAACAGAGACCGGAAAACTCTATCACGAGCATTGCGTAAAAATGCTTGAACAAGCTGAAGAAGCTGACAGAGTAGTCAATAATATGCAGGCTGAGCCAAGTGGACTGCTTAGAATTAGTACTCCACTCTCATTCGGTACTCCCTTTTTTATAGGTGCAATAAAACAATTTTTAGATCAATACCCTAAGGTAAGTGTAGAAATTGTTTCAGATGACAAGCAGGTTGACCTGTTGGATCAGGAAGTTGATATAGCTTTTAGGATAGGGCCTCTTTCTGACTCGAGCCTTATTGCTAGAAACCTAGGCACGGCACGCCTATCACTTTGCGCTTCTCCAGATTATATAAAAAAGCATGGCGCACCCCAGAATCTGCAGGATCTAGATGAGCATACTTGCATCTCACACCCACTATCCCCATGGGTTTTTGAAGGAGGAAGTGGCGTTATAGAGATAGACCCTAAGTCCCGTATGATCTCAAATGATATGGAAATGCTTCGTAAAATGACAATTGAAGGTTTTGGTATTAGCGCTGCACCTCAAATTTTAATAAGTGAAGATGTAAAAGCAGGTCGCTTGCTGACCTTATTACCTGACTCTAAGTTTCAGGAGCGAACTTTTTATTTGGTTTATCCTAGTCGAAGAGAGCCACCTTCAAAAGTGTTGGCATTCACTGATTTTATATTTTCTAGTTGTCAGCCAGTGCCGCCTTGGGAAACATTAACCGATGTTTTTAACACCAACATGAATTTAGAGAGTGTTAAAACCGCATTAAACGAAAGTCAGGATTCTGATTAAAGGTTTATTCTTATGGCAGACAAAGACATATTCTCTCTAGAAATGGAGGATGTTAAACCTTTAAAGCAAGATAAGATAACGACTAACAAAGTAGAGGAACATACTCCTGGAAAAGTTATAAGACGTAAGCACGCCGTAGAAGACAAACTGATAGTAGATCCACTTTCTTCAGTGGAAGTACCTTTATTAAAATCAAATGATATTCTTGAATACCGCCGACCAGGTGTTCAACATGGCGTATATAAAAAATTACGAATGGGCCAATACACAAATGATGCGCGTCTAGATTTACACCGTTTGAGTGTGGATGAGGCTAGAGTAGAGGTTTTTAAGTTTCTAAGAGAGTGTTTTTATTACGAGCTACGAACGGTCATTATTCTTCATGGCAAAGGGGATCGAAATCCTGATAAAGTAGCCACTATTAAAAGTCATTTGGCTGTGTGGCTGCCCCAAATAGATGAGGTCTTGGCTTTTCACTCAGCTCAAAAACAGCATGGTGGTACTGGTGCTGTGTATGTGATGTTGAAAAAGGGCGATAAGGCTAAGTTAGCTAATCGTGAATTACACAGCTAGTTACTTCTTTTGTGGTCAATTAGTAATTTAAGTAGCTTTTATTTCGACAAAAAATAACAAGAAGGCTTTAGCATGAAATTAACAATTAATGGAACTGAGAAAAAGCTTGATCTTGATCTTGATACGCCATTGCTTTGGGTTATTCGAGACGAACTAGGCTTGAAGGGAACTAAATTCGGATGTGGTATTGGCCTATGTGGCGCCTGTACCGTTCATTTGAATGGTATTGCTATTCGCTCTTGTATCACGCCTGTTTCAGCAGTCGAAGGACAAGCTATTTCAACAATTGAAGGTTTAAGTGAGTCAGATGGTAGTCTTCATCCCTTACAAGAAAGCTGGATATCACATAACGTTCCTCAATGTGGTTACTGTCAGTCTGGGCAGTTAATGTCAGCAAGCGCTCTACTGTCTAGTAACCCAAGCCCTAATGATGATGACATTGATAATGCCATGTCAGGAAATATTTGTCGCTGTGGTACTTACCCACGAATCAAAGCAGCCATTAAAGATGCTGCGATGAAAATAAGTAAAATGGAATCACTAGCCTACGAAATTAAAGTATAGGAGTAGGGCAATGCAAAATAATAATAAAACAAATGTAAATACTTCAGAGATTATTAAGGCTGAAACTACTCGAAGAAATTTGCTACAAGCAGCGGTGACATCCGCTGGGGGTTTATCACTTAGTCTTGTATTGCCAGGCTGTAGTACATTTAGGTCTAACGCAATTAATCAAGATGGTTCATGGAATGCAAATGCTTGGTTAGAGATAACGCCTGATAACAAAATCATCTTTACCCTTGATAGGGTAGAAATGGGGCAGGGAACTTATACAGGCCTAACGACATTGCTTGCTGAAGAATTAGATGTTGCTCCTTCCAACATTAAAGTCATTTTTGCCGGAGCAGAGAAAATCTATCGTAATCCTGCTTATGGTTTGCAGCTTACTGGTGGGAGTAATAGCCTATCAACAAGTTGGCCACAGATCAGGCGTGCTGGGGCAAGTGCTAAATGGATGCTAATGAGCGCTGCTGCGGAAGTTATGCAAGTTCGTATAGCGAGTTTATCGGCAGAAAATGCCTACATTATTCATTCTGATACTAATAAAAGATTGTCTTATGGCAGTCTTGGGAAATTAGCATCTAAGCAATCTATACCTGATAGTCCAGTTCTAAAATCTCCGTCGGATTATCGTTACATTGGTAAACAAAATCAGCGCCTTGATAGTGCGCAAAAAGTAAATGGAACAGCCGTATATGGTATAGATGTTGAGATTGATGGTATGAGTTATGCCATTGTAAGTCGTGCCCCTTACATTGGCGGCACGGTCGTTTCTCATAATGGCGCTGAGATCGAAAAGATGCCTGGCGTTAAGCGTGTTGTTGAAATTCTATCGGGAATTGCAATTGTTGCAGATAGTTACTGGAAGGCGCGAAAAGCCGAAAAGCAATTAAAAGTTAAATGGCAAAGAGACGAGCAAGCGCCATTAAATACTGCTGATATTTTTAAACAATATAAAAAGGCTGCCAAGGATAGTGAGGGTGATTTAAAACGTGAAGAGGGTGATATTGATCAGGCCTTCGAACAAGCTGACAAAATTATCGAGCTGGAATATTCAGTACCATTTCTTGCACACAGTACGATGGAACCCATGAATTGTACTGCGCATATCAAAGAAGATAAAGCTGATATATGGACGTCTACACAAGCACCTGACTTAGCTAGAGTCGCAGTAGCGAGAGTAACAAATTTATCCTTGGATGATGTAGATATCCATAATCAATTTATTGGCGGAGGGTTTGGACGAAGGTTAAGCCAGGACTTTGTGGCAGAAGCAGCTGAAATTTCTTATAAGTTTGGCGGTGTGATCAAACTTATATGGTCTCGTGAGGAAGATATAAAAAACGATCTATATCGTCCAGCTACCTATCATAAATTAAGCGCGTCTCTTAATAGTAGAGGTTTACCCACAGGTTGGGATCATCAGATCGTAGCGCCAAAGATAATGGACTGGTATGTTTGGGATGCTTCGCCAGCTATGTTTCCTTGGGCGCCAAAGTTCATGTACTCGATGCTCGGGCATGCTGGCCTATTAACAGAAGGCACACCTATTACGCCTGCAGACCACTCTCCATATGAGGGTGCAGACGATATATCTTATACTATCCCATCAATAAGCGTTCGTCATGTACAAGCTGATGCGGGCGTACCCATTACCTTCTGGCGTTCTGTCGGTCATTCACATACAGCCTTTGTTATAGAGAGTGCAATTGATGAGCTCGCTTTCCAAGCCGGTTTAGATCCGCTAGATTTCCGTAGAGAATACTTAAAAAGTTCACCTCGTTTACTTAATGTTTTAGAGCAAGTTGCAGCGCATGGCCGCTGGGGGCTTTCAAGTGGTAATGACGTTTATCAAGGTATAGCTACACATAAATCTTTTGGAACTTATGTCGGCCTCTTGGTAGAAATAAAAGTGGTAGATAATCAAATACAATTATTAAAAGCCGTCTGTGCAGTTGATTGTGGCTTAGTTGTGAACCCCGATATAGTTAATATGCAAATGGAAAGTGGTATCATTTTTGGTGCTAGCGCTGCCTTATATGGAGAAATTACGCTAGAAAGTGGTCAGGTACAGCAAAGCAACTTTCATGATTCTCCTGTTATTCGCATGAACCAGAGCCCACTGATTGAAACGATAATAATAAACAGCAATCATGCTCCAAGTGGTGTTGGAGAGCCTTCTGTTCCACCCGTTGCGCCAGCAATAGCTAATGCGCTATTTAAAGCAAAAGGGATTCGGTATAGGAATCTTCCATTTAAACTTGTTTAATCAAAGTGATTCAAACATAAAATGAAATACACGTATGGAAAGTACTAATTTCAAGGTCATACAATCGATAAATAATTGGCTTGAGAATGGAGATCAAATTTGGTTGATAACGGTATTAGAAACTTGGGGGGCCTCACCCAGACCTGCTGGTAGCCTATTTGCCTATAACTTGAGCGAAGATTCTCAAATGGGTTCATTATCAGGTGGCTGTATAGAGGAGGATTTAATTGACCAACTTAGGTCAATGCCTTTTCAAAAGCGCCCCATTCGCAAGATCTATGGCGTTGATCAAGCGGAGGTCGAACGATTCCAGTTACCATGCGGTGGCAAGGTTGAGTTAGTGATAGAGTGCTTAGGTGATGGTTGTCATGAGCACTTTTACAACTTAGAGCGATTTCTGACAAATAAAGAGCATATCAGTCGCCACATCTCATTAAGCACAGGCGGTCTGAGTCTAAAAAAAATCACTGAGTATTCGGGTGCTACATCTTCTGTTGAAGTGTCAGCTCTAACCATTACCCATCATATAAGTCCGGCTTATCGTCTCCTGATTGTTGGCTTAGGGGAGGTCGCTATTTACTTGGCATCATTTGCTCAGTCTGTTGAATTTAATGTCAGTATTTGTGAGCCTAGAAAAAGTTATATCCAACGCTATGGTGCAAGAAATTCAGGTGCAACAATCATGCATACCTTGCCGGATGACCTGATTCGTGAAAAATTTAATGACTCTTACAGTGCAATCGTAACCGTCGCACATGACCCTCGAGTTGATGATCTAGCATTACTTGAAGCATTGAACTCATCTGCTTTTTATATTGGCGCTATGGGTTCCATAAAAACAACTGAAGTTCGCCTTGAACGATTAAAATCTTTAGGGCTCAGTTCCTCTTTGCTTGAAAAGTTACATGCGCCAATCGGTTTACCTATTGGAAGCAAAACCCCTAGTGAAATCGCAATATCGATTCTTTCTGAACTTATACAATTTAAAAACAATCCCTCTACTTAGGTGAAATGAGAGACCTAATTAGTAATAAGGGTTTATGTTTGTTTTTATATTGTAACTATATGTATCTAAATAAGTTTTTTAAAAAGTGAACTATTGTGATTTGTACTGAATATAAAAGATTGGCTGCATTTTTTAGTCTTATTTTCTGTAACACTTACTATTCGAAGGCGCTTTAGAAGACGCGCTTATATTTGTAATATCTTTAATCAAATAAATAGGTAAATAAGTGAGCCAGCTTGCACAGGTCAGTCAATTTAATCTACAGAAACCATATAATGTTTCTAATGATTTTAAGACGCTTGCGTGTCAGCTTGCCGAAGACGGTATTCGTTTTGAACAATGGGGAACACCTTCAGATTTATCTAGCTCTAGCTCTAGCTTAAATGATGCTGACACGCTAAGCCTCTACGAGTCAGAAATTGAGAGAATAAAAAAAGAATACGGCAAAGAATCTACTGACTTGGTTTCTGTTAAAGGGGGCGATGCTTTTTCTATTTCGATACGCGACCGCTATTTGTCAGAGCATTGTCATAGCGATGATGAGATCCGTTTTTTCCTTGAAGGCTCTGTTCTCATTTACATTCATATTAATGAACGGGTACATATTCTACAGTGCGGAAAAGGTGATTTCATCGTGATTCCTAAAGGCGTAAAGCACTGGCTTGATATAGGCCCTAAACCTGAGTTTACTGCTATTCGCTGGTATAACAGTATTGAATCGCTTGAAAATTTATTTACCGGTAGTATTGTTGCGGAGTCATCCCCTAGATGGGAAACAATTTATGAGGAGTCTCATTTTAAACGTTGACAAACATGTTAGCGCCATCCAATATTGTAATCTATGACTAAATATTCTTCTTTCTCACAATGTATTTTGATGTGCACCGTACGCCCAGTCGTCTCGGCCGCCAGCCTGTGGCAGTTATTTGCCAAACGGGCCAATTATGCTGTGAGTTTGAAAGTTAGTTATAGATAAAACCTTTCAAGCCACGGCAGATTCATGCGGTGGCTTATTTCTTCAAAACTTAATCTACTGCATTTCTCTTCATGGCTTGAGCACACTCAATGTCAACAAAAAGGAAATAGCATGTCCGTGCCAGTGGCTTACGCCACCATTATCATCATTTGGTCTACTACGCCTCTAGGGATTACCTGGAGTAATGAAACTTTAAGCCCAATTACAGCAGTTTGTTTACGTATGACAATTGCCGCGATGTTAGGCGCGCTTATTTTGAAAGTGTTAGCTATTCCTTTGGAATGGTCTAAGCAAGCTTTTAGAACTTATGCGGTATCTTTGTTTGGAATATATGCCGCACTGTTATGCACGTATTCAGCAGCTCAATATATTCCTTCAGGACTGATTTCAGTGCTCTATGCATTGTCACCCGTTATTTCAAACTTACTAAGTTATTTAATAATAGGAAGAGGTGAGTTTTCAATGAGTAGGTGGGCTGCCTTTATCGTCTCGTTCTCAGGTCTTGTATTTATTTGTGCAGATGATTGGGTGATGCAGGATCAGGGGTGGATAGGCATTATTTTATTGTTGCTTGCGGTTTCTTTATACAGCTTAAGTGGCGTGTTGGTTCAGCGTGAAAAGTTAGATGCACATCCTTTAAGTATTGCTGTAGGGACATTACTTTGTTCCGTACCATTATTTGTAATCACCTGGTTAATACTTGATGGCAATGTGCCTGTTCTGGATTGGTCAAGCAGATCTCCCTGGGCTATTTTATATCTCGCTGTTTTTGGCTCATTATTAGGTTTCGCATCTTACTTTTATATAGTGAGAGAGCTAGGTGCAACAGCCGTGACGATGGTGACATTGATGACACCAGTAATTGCTTTGGTATTAGGAAATACACTTAATGATGAGCCAATCACATATCAAATGATGGCAGGCACAGCTTGTGTTTTATTTGGGCTGCTTTTGTACTATCAAAACGGAAGTACTTTAAAATTCTCCCGTTTGATATATAGAAATAGACTTAATTGAATCTTCTACTTGAAGGTAAAGGCAACATCAATTGTTGCCTTGAATTCTATGTCTTTTTGTTTATAAGAATTGTTAGTATCGGAAGACATTTCAGCCTGTAAAGACATTGCCCGATGCTTGGGCTGGTGATAATTATTTGTTTGATGGGTGACACGATGAATTTTACCCAGCTTAACATTGTATTCATCGGCAATTAATTTTGCGGTTCTAGTTGCTGACTGCATTGCATTTGATAAGGCTTCATTTTTTAAGAAAGACGGGTCGCTCCTACTAAAACGAATATTATCAAGTGTAGCAATAGTTATATTGCTAATTAGTTTTACTAATGGTGCCATTTGCTTAAGTTGGTTGAGCTTAAAGTTAATACTTCTGACTACACGGTAGGCTTTTAACTGCCTTTGATTATTTACATAGTCATACTCAGGATGTATGCGGGCCTGGCTTGTATCTAGAGATTGACTCTCTAAATCAAAATCAGCTAAAGCTTTTAAAAACCGACCAAGTTGCTTATCAAGCACTTTTCTTGCTTGCTCAGCTTCAAGTTCAGTTGATGAGAATGTAATATTAAATTCAGCTTGATCTGGTTGAGCTTTAACCATACCTTCAGCACTAACTTGAATATAGGCGAGGTCATTAGCGTATGCTAGATTGCAACAAATCAGTGAAATAAAAAGAAAATAAACTGTACGTGAAACAAGCTTCATAGTGTTCTCCATAGTAATTTTTACAATGAGACCGTTGTACGACGTTATTAGCGTAGTATAGACAAGGTAAAGAATGATAAAAAAGCGCAGTTTATAGATAATTCAATCGCATTTTAAGTCATTTTTTAACACTGGAATTGTAAGCGCAGTAGTCGTGCAAAGATCTCACTATATCTATAGCAGCTGATTAGAATTAGTAGTAGTTACGAAATATTTATCCTGAAAAAACCTGGTTATAGACATTGCTCAAATTTGATCAGAAACAAGAAGGGGTTAACATTATGAAATTTTCAGATTTTGGTGAAAAGTTTACGTCACAGGCTGGTATTACCTCTTTGATGGATGATTTAGGGAATGCCCTTGCAACGACCAAGGGAGAGCATGATAGGCCTTTAATTATGATGGGAGGCGGTAACCCCGCACACATCAAACCTGTGCAGGACTACTTTCAAAATCGATTAAAAGATATAACGAATTCAAAACAAGCATTCCAGCAACTCATTGGGGTTTACGATCCACCACAAGGCAATATTGATTTTATCAGGGCAATGACCGACCTATTGAATAGCGAGTTTGGTTGGGGTTTAGGGCCAGAAAATATTGGATTAACAAATGGCAGTCAAGCTGCGTTTTTTATGTTGTTTAATCTTTTTGCAGGTGATTTTTCAGGTAATCAGCGAAAGCATATTCAACTACCTATGGCACCAGAATATATTGGATATTCAGATGCGGGTTTGACTGATGATTTTTTTAGCGCTACGCGACCGACTATTCAAATGTTAGATAGCCATACTTTTAAATATCATATCGATTTTAACAAATTTAAAGTCTCTGATAATACCGGTGCTATCTGCGTATCCCGCCCGACTAATCCTACCGGGAATGTACTTACAGACAGTGAAATACAACAATTAGATAAAATTGCGAGACATAATGATGTGCCATTGATTATAGACGGTGCTTACGGTACGCCTTTCCCTAACCTTATTTTTACCGAAGCGGCACCGATGTGGAATGAAAATACTATCCTGTGCTTAAGTCTGTCTAAGTTTGGTCTGCCTGCTGCAAGAACAGGAATTGTAGTGGCTGATGAAAAAGTTATTAAAGCAATGGCTGGGGTTAATGCAATTATAAACCTGGCTACAGGTAGCTTTGGAAGTATTTTGGCTCAAGAATTGGTCGAGTCAAAGGAGATAATTAAAATCAGCAAGTCTATTATCCGCCCATTTTATTTAAATAAAGCTGATAAAGCGCGCCAACTCTTAAATGAATTATTACAAGGTTTACCTTATGCTTTACATAAAATAGAAGGCGCGATGTTTATTTGGTTATGGTTAAAAGATTGCCCTGTATCAAATCAAACACTTTATGAAAGGTTAAAGGCAAAAGGCGTACTTATTGTGTCTGGTCATCATTTTTTTCCTGGTTTAAATTCAGGGTCAGATGAATCGTGGCGGCATAAACAAGAATGTTTGCGGATAACATATTCACAAGATGATGCTTTAGTAGAACAAGGTTTAAAAATTATTGCAGATGAAGTGCATTTAGCATATCAAGAAACTTAACTGTAAAACTTAGGTAACTCTTCATTAGCCACTGTAACTAAGCTTTGAAAATGGAAGTTGGCATAATTATTTTGAAGCTTATTCGCCGGGTTATGTATGTTTGTCTGATAAATATATAAAAATATTTAATCTGGCATAGTCTACTTGAGAATGAGAGTCGGATATAAAGGAATAGTTGCTAGAACAATGATGAACGTTTGCATTTATTGCGGTAAGAATAAATCGATGGCTCTCGAAGAGTGTGGCTCATGTGCTTGTACGCCTACTTCTCACAGAGATGTAATACACTCAATTATTTTGTGTTTCAGTGAAACGGAGCCCTATTTAAATTTTCTGAGTATTGAAGACCTTGAAAACATACGCACAAAGATACTTGAAGGCTCTTCAATAGTTATTGAACCCGAAGTTTTTAAGGCCGCTGAAGAGGCATTCAGTGCGGTAAAATCCAATAGTGGGCCAAAGCTTATACAGAGCCTTGCAAGCATTTCGGCCCCTATACTTGCAGTAGTTCTATTATTGTTTTTGGTTACTATGCTTATTTAGGCATCAATGTCACAAAATAAGACCTTTACTTGGAAAAAGCTTACGCGCCATGTTTCGAAAAGTTTTACCAGTCAATGTTAGCAACCTTAGAACATAATGATAGTCAAAAAAATAGTCGTTTATGTCATGAAATCCGTTTACAGTATCCCAAACCTTGGCGCCTGGAATATCACTCCAACCATCCATTGCTTATGGACATAGAACCATCAACACTTGTAAACGGGCATTTTTGTCTGTCCTCTTTGCTACAAGCGTTTAGAAAATCGTTGCCTATATTCAGCTAAAGTAAGCCCCGCGTGTTGCTTAAACAAACGGCGAAAGGAACTCATATCTTCATACCCTACCTTGTGTACCACCTGTTCAGGCGTTAGTTGTGTTTCAGCGAGTAATTTTTGAGACACTTCAATTCGAACCTGTTGGAGATAGGAGTATGGTGTCATGTTAAGTGCGGCTTTGAAGCGCCTTATCAAAGTGCGCTTACTGACGTTAAACTGCTCTGAAATGCTTTCCAGTGCTTGTGGTTGATTGTAGTGATCCTCGAAATAGCATTGGATTTTAGCGATTAATTCGTCAGAGTGACGTTGAGCAAGGCGCGATAAACCATAGCTAAGTTGACTCTCTCGTCGATAGTCGATAACAAACGCTTTTGCGGTTTGTAAGGCCCAGTCATAGCCAAACTCTTTTTCAATGATATAGATCGCTAGATCAAACCAAGCCAAGCCGCCCCCAGCACAATAGACATGACCATCAACTGTGATCAGTTGATCTGCCTTGAGTTGAATACTAGGATAACGCGCTTCGAATTGTGCTTTATAACCCCAGTGTGTAGTAGCGCGTTTTCCATTTAATAAACCTGCCTCAGCTAAGAAAAAGTTGCCCGTGCAATTTCCTGCAATAACAAGTTGTTGAGCGTAGCCCCACCTTAAAAACGTGATCATCTCGGGGTTTCTTGCGAGTGTGTGTTCGATCGAGCTTCCAATGGTTGGAACGATGATCGCAAACAAGTCGTCGAGCAGATTTGGGTCTTGCATCACCTCATCAAAGCTTAAATGCGCGCTAATATCTAAGTGATTGATGCAGTGAATCGGCAGTCCGTCTGCACTAGCCAACCAAACTTTAAACTGGGGCTCGGGCTCTTCATGCATAATGCGCTGCCAACTCACCCCGGTCAGAGACAGAATATCTATGACACCAGTAATAGTGGTTGCTAGAGCACCATTAAAGCCGGCAATGATGACGTGCTTCATTATTTCACCTTAATTCAAATTTAACTGATTTGTCACTTATCACACCTATATTGTCAATAATGACAATTATATTTATTTTGTTCAAGGCTCATACTCGACTGTACGTACAAATCATAAACAATAGATACTGATCAGAATTGATAAGTAGATAATAAGTAAATGATTGATAAACAAATAGGACCTTCATATGTTAGTGAATCATAAAGACCTGAGTTTTCTTCTATACCACGTTTTTAAAGCCCAGGAGCTGACTGAATTTCCACAATATCAGGAGCATGACCAAACAACCTTTGATGCCGTGATCAGTACCGCTAATCGCATTGCTAAAGATTACTTTGCGCCGCACAACAGCAAGGCAGATGAGCACGAACCGCAATTCGATGGTGAAACTGTAACGACTATTCCTGAGGTAAAAGAAGCGTGGAAGCATTATGCTGAAGCTGGTTTGTTAAACTCTCGGCAGAGCTTTGAGGACGGTGGGATGCAATTACCGGCTATCATCCATTCCGCATGCAGTGGCTTATTTGCCGCGGCTAACCCAAGCACGGCAGGTTATACATTTTTGACCAGTGCTGCAGCTAATGTGATAAATGCCTTTGGCAATGATAAGCAGAAATCGTTGTTTCTACCTGGTATGTCGGATGGCCGATTTGCTGGGACGATGGCCTTAACCGAGCCTGATGTTGGCTCGAGTTTAGGCGATTTAAGCACCAAGGCGAGTAAACAGCGCGATGGAAGCTATAAGCTCAAAGGCCAGAAGATGTTCATTTCTGGTGGAGATCAGGACATTAGTGAAAATATTATTCACCTGGTGCTAGCGAGGGTAGAAGGTGCACCTCAAGGTGTGAAAGGTATTAGTCTATTTATTACGCCTAAATATCTGGTGGGGGAAAACGGCGAAAGTGGGGCTCGAAACGACGTTAAACTGGCAGGCCTATTACATAAGATGGGTTATCGCGGCACGACATCGACAGTCTTAAATTTCGGTGAAGACGACGATTGTACCGGCTACCTGATCGGTGAAGAAGGCAGAGGGCTTTCTTACATGTTCAAAATGATGAATGAAGCGCGAATTGGCGTTGGTCTGGGAGCCGCGATGATAGGCTATCGTGGCTATTTAGCGTCACTGGATTATGCCAAAAATAGGCCACAAGGTCGTCACCCATCATGCAAGGAAAAAGATGCTAAACCCGTTAATATCATTGAACATGCCGATGTAAAGCGCATGCTGCTGGCTCAAAAATCGTATGTAGAAGGTTCATTATCACTATGTCTTTTCGCCTCAAAACTGATCGATGAGCAAGAAGCTGCAAATAATCAAGACAGTGAGATCTTGCTGGATCTACTCACACCGGTCGTTAAGAGCTTTCCTTCCAGCTATGGCCTGAAAGCAAATGATCTTGCGATTCAAGTACTCGGTGGCTCGGGTTATATTCGTGAATACCCAGTTGAACAGTGTTATCGCGACAACCGTCTTAACCCGATTCACGAGGGCACTTATGGTATTCAATCCCTAGATTTGCTGGGTCGTAAATTGTGGATGAAGGGTGGCAAAGGTTTGCAACTTCTACTTGGGCGGGTAAATGACACACTTAAGAACTGCCAAGCTCACGATGTATTGAAACCTCTGGTTGACAGCTACCGCAAGAAACTCAATATATTCTCACAAACCACCATGTTGTTGGGTCAAAACCTACAAAGTGGACGTGTTGACGAAACGTTGGCAAATAGTGCTTTGTATCTCGATATGATGGGAAAAATGGTGGTCGCCTGGTTATGGTTTGAAATGGCTGATAAAGCCATTCTCGCTTTTTCAGACAGTGAAAGTGAAGAGGACCAGCAGTTTTTAGCGGGTAAACTGCAAACCTGTAAGTATTTTATTGAATGGGAGTTAGGCGAGATATCGACTCAGTCTCAGTTATTGACCGAGCTAAATAGTACTTGCGCTGATATGAATGAAGCTTGGTTTTAGCGCACAGCGGAGAACCGTCACGATATTTTTTCAAAACTGTACGCTGCCTTCTAAAAATGGATAGACAAATGACAATGAATGATAAAAATGCGCCAAAAGTTAAAGTTGAGGAACAGGGCCATATCCTGGTGATTACTTTTAATCGACCTGAAAAATATAATGCGCTTGACCCTGAAAGTTTCAAACTTCTGTCTAAAGCCTTGTATCGATTAGAGCATACTCACAGCTTACGGGTTGGTATTATCCAGGCTGCCGGAGCACATTTTACCAGCGGTTTAGAATTGGATAAATGGGCGCCTATTTTTGCCAAAGGTCTTAAGGTCGACATGGAAGAAGACGAGCTTGACCCTTACGGTATTGACGGAGAACGTTTGAGTAAGCCGCTTATCTGCGCCGTGCAAGGTCTATGTTATACCTCGGGTCTAGAGTTATTGCTGAACACCGATATTCGACTTGCCACCGCAGATACACGCTTTGCACAACTTGAAGTGAAACGCGGTATTTATGCCTGCCGAGGCGGGACGATTCGCTTACCCGAAGAAATAGGCTGGTCAAACGCGCAACGTTACTTACTAACTGGTGAAGAGTTTACGGCCGAACAAGCCCTGAATTGGGGTATGATTCAAGAAATTGTTGAATTGGAAGAGCTGCATAAACGTGCTTTTGAGCTTGCTGAAAAAATAGCCAAAGTCGCACCACTTGGTGTACAGGCCTCCTTACGTTCCTCAAAATTGTCGCGTAATAACTCACAAGCTACGGCGTTCGCACAGCTTACAGCTGATTTACCTGCTGTGATGAAAAGTAAGGATGCTCAAGAAGGTGTTATGTCATTCTTGCAACGACGCGAAGCCCAGTTTGTGGGAGCATAGCTTGTGGGTGCCTAAGCGGCCATTAACTAATTTATAAAATGGTAGAGATATATATGAAGAAAGTCATTATAACGGGTGCGTCATCAGGCATTGGTGAAGCTATTGCTATGGAATATGCCAGCAAAGGTTATGCGCTCGGATTGATTGCCCGCCGAATGGACCGCTTGCAAGCGCTAAAAGATAAGTTGTCTGAGCAAGGATCTATTGTCGCCATACGTGCCTTGGACGTGACTGATGACCAGCAAATTCTACCCACATTTGAATCGATATCGGATGAGTTGGGTGGGGTTGATATTGTGATCGCCAATGCCGGTATTACCGCGGTACATCGCACTGGAAAAGATGACTTTGAAATGAATCGCAAGATTATTCAGATCAACTTAGTGTCAGCCATGGCGACAGTGGATGCCGCTGCCCGGCTTTTTCGTGAGTCAAAATCAAAAGGGCAGATCGTTGGGGTGTCTTCTGTGTCGGCCTTTCGTGGCATTCCTGGCAGCGCCGCTTATTCTGGTTCCAAGGCGGGATTTTCGAATTATCTCGGCGCAGTACGGATGGAATTAAAAAACAAAGGGATCAGCGTGACCACAGTTCACCCCGGTTTTGTTGCCACCGAACTGGCAGAGAATATGGAAAAATACCCCTTTGTGATCACCGCCGAAGCCGCCGCTAAGACCATAGTTTCAGGCATCGATAAGAAATCAGCGAATATCATCGTGCCAAAGCTGCCTTGGTCGGTGTTAAGTCATTTAATCAATGTTGTACCTGACAGTATTGTTTCACGCGTATTCTAACTATGGGTTATGTCACTCTGTGGAAAAGCCAAAAGTATCGAGTTTATTGGTTAAGTAGTCATCTGTTATAAGGTAATAAAACTGCAGACGAGGGATTTAGACTGAATAAGAGTACAAAGCGATCAAGCTAAGTTGATCGCTTTGTACTCTTATTCTAAGTCAGAAAATAGCCTTATTTGCTAAAGAGCCTTGGTTGGGCATTCTTAGCTTAAGGGCCATCTGGCCAAGCGTGAGACTTCTAATATATTGGCAAACGAAAATGCTACCATTAACCCAGCTCTTCATCGACTTCATTCATGAGACTTTCATAGCTGTACTCGGCATTATTACAACTCTGACCTCCTTTAAACATATGTCTGAGTGTTACAATTTTTGTTCATTGTCTTCAAACATTCTAAGAGCCGCGTGTACCACTTCACTTGCAGAAGCAAACCGGCCTTCTTCAATTTTGTACGCTATAAACCCGTCGAAATGTTTACCAAATGTCATGGTCAATACCCCATAAAAAAGTGCGGTGAACACCGCAGGAAACAAGGTGGTAATAGGAAGTATCTGCGAAAGAAAAGAGGAGTCTTCTGGGTGGAGTTACGGCAAAGTCCTATTGATAATGATTGAGTGCTGAGATTAAATTTTAAAACTTAGAATGTCCGTTGTGGAGTCCACAACTAGCGGCGTTAGCTGCCCGTTGTCACTGACGAAACAAAACAGGCAATGGAGAGGTTAGTGTAATTACAACTTGTATAACTAATTGACAGATGTGCTATGACGAGCGACTGTGTACAGAGTGCTGCTGCAATAACAATTGGTGTGTTTTCAAAGTCAAAATATAAAAATGGGGCTATTTAAAAATAGCCTAGTCAAAATACAAGAAGTTTAAAGCTTTGTTCGACGATCGGTTGCAAGAGAAGTTATATGACTCCCTCTGGTAGTTGAGTTAAGCATGTCACAATGTTATAGAGATTGGTTAAATAATAGTCTATTCTTCGTATTGGTTCGGCACTTAAAAATAACAAATTTAGTGGTTTTTGCTGTAAGTGGTGGACTAAATATAGCGCATTTTTATGAATTGAATATTTCATTAATTATAAAAACAACACTCTTATTATTCAATATAAGCACATGCGTGTTTAATAGATAAATCTTCGATAGTCTCATTGTCGAATTTAGTGACTTGTAATAGTTTCAAAAGGAGTTTGATATGAATGATGTAAACCCTATCGCATCGTCCCACGTACTAGAGCAACATGATCAATTATATACTTCGGCTGATTTAATAATCAGTTATTTAGAGCAACTTTCTATCGAGTGTGTTTTTGGTATTCCTGGGGGCGCTATTGAACCATTATATAATGCCTTAGCCAGAAGTGAGCGGCGCAATGGAACAAAGGCCATCGTTTCGCGGCATGAGACTAGCGCTGTTTATATGGCTGATGGTTATCACTTACTCACGGGCAGGCTTGGTGTGTGTTGTGCAACTACAGGCCCAGGGGCCACCAATTTAATTACCGGTATGGCTTGTGCGGCAGCGAATAATTCACCTATTCTCGCCATCACCGCTCAAACCTCTCTAAGCACATTTGGTAAATCTGCCTTTCAGGAGTCTTCCTGCACAGGGATCAATACCGTAGGTATGTTTGAATATTGTACCAAATTTAATACCTTGGTTTCTCATCCTGAGCAGTTAGAACATAAGTTGGTTTCGGCTATTCTAGCTGCGTTACAACCCCCTCGTGGTCCGGTTCACCTCAGTATACCGTTAGATGTATTACGCGCTGTTACAAGCTCAAGCTGCCCGAAGTACGAATTATCGGAATTAATTCACTTACCCTCTCTTTGTGATGAACCTGCGGTGGATAAGCTGTGCTCTCTGTTACATGAGTCTCACAATGTCGTCTTCGTAATCGGGGAAGGCGCGAGTGATGCGATAGGTAATATTCTAGATATAGCCGATCATTTTAATGCAATTATACTCACGACCCCTCATGGAAAAGGTTTGGTCAGCCCTTATCATCCTTTATTTCGAGGTGTAGTGGGGTTTGCTGGCCACAAAAGTGCCCGTGACGCACTTTTATCTGCAGAGCTTGATCTAGTCCTGGTCATTGGCACCGGTCTTGGAGAGTGGGCTAGTTGCGGTTGGGATACAAACTTGTTGCTTAATGATCATATGGTCCACATTGATGAACAGATCTATCATTTTGCACAATCACCGATGGCTAAACTTCATGTGCAAGGCCGTATTGTCACTGTGTTTGAGCATCTATTAAGTCGTTGTGACGCAAACACTGAAAAGGCCAGCTATCAGCAATCCAATCGAAAGACGAATACCAATGTACATAGTCTAAATCAACGATTTTTTAGTTTGGATGATGAAAAGAGCTGGCGTGATAGCAGTACCCCAATCAAGCCTCAAAAGTTGATGCACGAGTTGCCAAAGTTATTTCCACCAAATACCCGCTACCTGGCTGATACTGGGGCAAGTTTTGCCTGGGCGATTCATTACTTGCACCCCTTTGACCGTCGCATGCATGGCGCTCGAGATGCCCATGGTGGACTGTTTCGTACCTGCCTGGAATTCGCACCCATGGGTTGGGCAATAGGGTGTGCTATTGGTATGGCCTATGCCAAGCCAGCTGATCCGGTGGTATGTATTACAGGAGACGGCAGCCTTTTAATGAATGGCCAGGAAATTACGGTGGCAATTCAGGAAAGCTTAACTGTTATTTATGTGGTGCTGAACGATGCTGCTTTAGGAATGGTGAAACATGGTCAGCGGCTAACTGGTGCGGAGAGCATTGGGTCGAGTTTACCGAACGTCAATTTTTGTAATATGGCTGAAGCCATGGGGGCGGTGGCTTACCGTATCGAGTCACCTGAACAGTTGGCGCAACTGAATATTTTGGAAATCTGCCAGCGATCCGGGCCAACTTTGCTCGATATTTGTATTGATGTGCATGAGGTCCCCCCGATAAATATGCGAACCAACTTTCTAAAGGAGGAGATATGAAACCTGAACAGGCCGAAATTCACTCCAATTTTTGGGACGAGACAGCTTGCTCGAGCAACCCCTTCGAACCGGAGGCCTGCTTTTGTGCCGGCTACGACGTCTATGGAGATCTACTCGACAAGGTCAGTTGGATAGATTATCTTTTTTTGTTGTTAAAACATGAAGCGCCCAGCCCGTCTCAAAGCGGCTTACTGAATGCGCTCAGTGTTGCTATCGCCAATCCTGGCCCGAGAGATCCATGCATTCAAGCTGCAATGAGTGCCGGGGCAGGTGGCTCAACCTCGGCCTCCTCGCTAATGGCTGCGATTGCTGTCGGTGCCGGAAATACTGGCGGCGCGCGCGAAGTCGCTACTGCCATGCAAGGTTGGCAGAAATGTGGTCAGGATCTGGCTAAGTGGACGGCCTACCTGAAACAATTTGAGGATGACTCATGGCAAGCTTCCTTGGAGAAAGATGTTTGGCTTCCCAGTGAACATATTCCGGGATTCAACCCGCATGGCACTGAATGTGCGCCTATCGTAAAGCAAACGCTTGTCTATCTAAGTAACTTGAGTGACACCATTGTGCTTCCTTGGTTACAACAGAACCGTTTAGAGTTAGAAGTTTTGGCTGCCAGTCCTCTTGCGATGACGGGCGTTGTTGCCGGTGCATTTATAGATCTTGGTTTTGAGCCCGCTCAGGCAGAAATGTTGTTCTTGCTTTTACGATTACCCGGCGCCGCCGCACATGCCCTTGAACAGTATGAGTTGGGTTGGAAAAACTTCCCATTTTTTGAACAGGGTCTAATCGTGAAGGGGCAGGGCTAATGGAAGCAGTATCGGAACAAGAAATTGCAGCAAATAATCAAGAAAAGCTTGAACAGCTTCTGGCTTTTGCATCGACCTGGACAACTGAAATGGGCGGTTGGCAACCGGGTAAGGAGGTGATTTTACGTGGCAGGAGTTTATTAAGTGACTTAGATAGCTTGACTTGGATGGGCTTGGTTATTTTTACCATTACTGGCGAGATTCCTAAGCCAAAACAGGTTAGGTTATACGAGGGCATTTGGCTTATTTCGACCAGTTTTCCCGACCCGCGTTTGTGGAATAATCGCGTTGCAGCCTTAGCCTGTAGTGTCAGAAGTACGCCTGCCCTGGGTATAAGCGCCGGCATTGCGGTATCTGAAGCCACTATTTATGGTCATCGACCACTTGTAGCTTGTTTTGAATTATTGCATAAGGTTAAGCATGAACTCGATAAGGGGGATAAATTATCAGAGCTACTCCAAGCATTGTATTCCACCACTACAGAGCATAGACCCGGCTTTGGCAAGGTACGTCAGCCAGCGAAAATTCCCGGCTTTGGCAGGCCCATTACGCCAGTGGATGAACGAATTCAGCCTTTGAAAAAACGTGCGAGAGAGTGCGATTGTCATGAGGGCGACATGTTTCGTCTGGCATTTTCTATAGAAAGTGAGTTGCTAAAGATCGCACCAGAGTTGAAGATGAACATTGCCCTCTTGATGGCGGCACTCTGTGCTGATCAAGGCATGAGTTCAAGACAATTTTATTATTTTATTACCCTATGCTTTAGTGCCGGAATTTTAGCTTGTGGCATAGACGCAGAGCAACATAAAGAAGGTAGTTTTTTCCCTTTGCCCTGCAAGGCAATCCATTATCACGGGGTCGCTAAACGTTTATGGAAACCCGTTAGCTAAGCTGTGATAGTCGTTGATAACCATTGTTCAAATTCAGTGCTGGGGAGGGGGCGACTAAGTAAATATCCTTGGATGCAATCACAGCCGAGACTGGCAAGTAAGGCTTTCTGCTCCTCGGTCTCAACCCCCTCTGCAACAATCGACCGTCCTAGATTGTGAGCTAGCGCAATAATCCCGGCTACAATGGCCTTGTCATCTTTGTCGTCCGGAAGGTCTTTGATAAATGTCCGGTCAATTTTTAGCGTCTCAATGGGAAAGCGCTTTAGATAGCTTAAAGACGAATATCCAGTCCCAAAATCATCAATTTCCAAGGTGACGCCTAAGTTTTTAATGCGTTCCATTTGTTCAATCGTCGCTTCAGACATGTTAACCAAGGTATTCTCGGTTATTTCCAATGACAGTGCGTCAGGCGCAATTTTGCTTTCAGAAAGTGTTTGAGTGACCTTTGTAAACAATTCTCCGGATTCAAGCTGTTCACTGGCCACATTAACCGACATTTTCAATGTCGGCATACCTTTGTTAATCCAAGCGACTTGTTGCTCACAGGCGGTGCGTAATACCCAGTCGCCAATTTTTGTTATTAAACCGCATTCTTCAGCCAGAGGAATAAACTCAACGGGGGGGATGAGTCCTCTTTTGGGATGTTGCCAACGAATTAAGGCTTCTACTCCCCGTACGTTTTGCAGTTTTAGATCAAGCTGTGGTTGGTAGAAGAGGACAAATTCATTACGCTCCAGTGCTTCATTTAATTCAATTTCTAATTCAACCTTGCGGATGATTTCGGACTCCATGCCATATTCATAATATTGAAAGCAGTTTCCACCTTTCGATTTGGCTCTGAACAATGCTGTATCTGCATGTTTGAGCATGGTGCCAATGTTCTTGCCGTTTCGAGGATAAAGGGAAATGCCGATACTTGCATGAGAGAATACTTTCTGGTTCATGAATGAAAATGGCCTGGCGATAGTTTCACGAATTTTTTCTGCCACCGCCGCTACATCTGTTGGAGAGGAAATTTTATCTAGCATGACTGCGAATCCATCGCCACTTACTCGAGCCACTAGGTCGCTAGAGCGAATGCAGCCCTGAATTCGTTGACTGGCTGTTTTAAGTAGTAAGTCACCGACTTCATGACCGTGGGTTTCATTTATCTGGGTAAATCGATCGAGATCGATGTATAGCATCGCTAATAGGCTATTCATGGAATATGCCCGACGTATCAACTCGCGACCACGATCTAGAAAGACATCACGATTGGCGATGTTAGTCAGGCTGTCATAGTTGGCTAATTGGTGGGCTTGTTTCTCAGTTTTACTTGACTGGAGCAAGCGATTCACCCGTTTTCGGAGTAACATAAAATTAACGGGCTTGGGGATAAAGTCGGTCGCGCCTGCGGTAAAAGCTTTTTCTATGGATTCTTCATCATGTAAGGCAGTGATCATCAGTACGATAGGTTGATTGGTCTCTGCTAGCTTTAAAATTTCTCGGCAAGCTTCAAAGCCATCCATGTCAGGCATCATGGCATCCATTAAAATCAAGTCCGGCATGGCTTGCTGACATTTTTGAACGGCTTCCAGTCCATCAGTTGCCTCTGTAACATTGTAATCATCTCGTTCTAAGATACCTAACAAGGAAAAACGGCAACTTCGATCATCATCAACAACCAGTATGGTTTGTCGTTGTTCAGCGATAGGGGGGGCGCATTTCTCGCCAGCAAACAGTTCGTCTTGTAGTGCGGCTTCTACTTCCTTATATTCTTTAAGAATCAGTTGCAAGTGATATTCAATTTGCTGCTCACCGGTGTTAACAAACTCTTCCAGTTCTTTGCTCAATTTTGCTAGGGGCTCGGCCCCTATTGTTAATGAACTGCCTTTTAAACTATGGGCTAAATCCTGTATTTCCTGCCGCTCATTTTGAGCTATGGCGTGTTGCAATTTTTGTAAGGTTCGCGGCGTTTCGTCCAAGTAGGCATTTATCATTTGGACAAAGTAGTCACCCATTTTTTCACGCATTTGTTGGATTTTTAAGGTGTCAATTGCAAATAATTTCTCATTTCTATTCCCGGAAGCTAGAATTATTGGCTCTAGATTTTTTTCACCTAGATTTTCTCCACCTAAATCGGTGAGATCTGTTTGTTGGGGGTCGCCCATCACCTGTCTGGATGAGTTACTTAACCACTGAGAGAGTTTTTCTTCTAACTCATCCAGATCGAATGGTTTTGTGACATGGCCATCCATACCGACGGTGATACAGCGTGTCCGATCTTCTTGATTGACGTGCGCTGTCATCGCAAGAATAGGGATATGTTCGTTTAATTCTTCTTTCTTCCGAATTTTTAAGGTTGCTGTATAACCATCCATCACCGGCATATAACAGTCCATTAGTATTATATCGTAGGCTGCGGTATCCAGTTTAGCTAAGGCTTCTTTGCCATTCGCTGCGACTTCTACAGAATAGCCTAGTTTCTCTAACATACATTTCGCGACTATTTGATTTGCAGTGTTATCTTCCACCACTAATATGTGATAACTATTTAAGTGCATCAGAGGGGACTCATGCTTTGCTACCTTAGATAAAAGCTTGTGGTTAGGTATAACGTCTTCACTGGGTAAGAGCGAGAGCATACTTCTGTGTAAGGTCACCGTATCGAGAGCTTCAGGCAGATAGTTAATTTTGGTTTTTAATGTCACGCTCAATTTTTCTTGATCGCTCAGGACAATTAACCTTACGCCACTGGCTTCAAGTGTTTTACTAAATAGGTGATCATCAAATGCCGTATCACCGGGTAAATCAATAATAGCAAAGTCGTAAAACAAGTGTTCATCAGGCATTGTTAGATTGAGCTTGTTTGCAGTTTCAATGTCCGTACTCACCTGGTCACAGGTGCAGCCCCAACTTATAAGTGTTTGTACCAATTTAGCGCTTCGCTCAGGTTTTTTTGCAACAACTAATACGTGACAATGCGCTAGCATCACCGTATTGTCAGAGGGTGAGTTCTGCGCGGGCTCAAACGATATCAACGGCAAATCAAAGTAGAAGCTTGTACCTTCGCCAAATTGGCTACTGACTTTTAGTTCACCTCCCATTAAGTAGATGAGTTGTTGGCTAATTGTCAGCCCTAGCCCCGTACCGCCATAGTTACGCGTGGTTGACGCATCAGCTTGAACAAAAGACTCGAATATTCTTTTTTGTGCATCTTCTGATATACCGACACCAGTATCTTCCACCTTAATTATAAGTTTATTTTTATCGTCTTGGGTATGTTGTGAGACGTAAATAGAAACCATGCCTTTTTCAGTAAACTTAATAGCATTACCCAGCAAATTAATTAAGATTTGGCGTAGACGCCCAGAGTCTGTACGAATTTCGTTTTGCACTTCTGCATCTATAATGGCATTCAGCATTAGATTTTTGGGTCTGGATTGAATTGATAACAATTCAACGACGTCAGCGACTAGCTCACGGATTCCGAAATCCTCGGGGTGCAGCTTCATTTTTCCTAAGTCTATCTTAGAGAAATCAAGAATATCATCGATTAGAACGAGTAAGGCTTTTGCTGAACTTGTGGCAACCCCCACGAATTCAAGGTCTGAATTGGTGAGATTTGAGCTTTGCAGCAGTTGCAACATGCCAAGTACGCCATTCATTGGGGTACGAAGTTCGTGGCTGACAGTGGCGGCAAATTCACCTTTGGCGCGAGCAGCGTCCAGCGCAACATCTCTTGCCTGCATTAAGTCAATTTCACGGCTTTCTAGTTCATTCATCATCGTATTAAAAGCCTGCTCCATTAAAATTAGGTCGCTAGAGCCCTCAAGTTTGGCACGCTTATGGGTCTCTCCTTGTTCAGCATCGTGCATGATGGCAGCCAAGTGCTTTAAAGGTTGAGAAATTCGATTAGTAATGACCGACAAAAATAGCAATAAAACCAGGGCCAGGCCCAAAGCTATCAATGTATTACTTTCTAAAATATCCGAAATCATTGCATGTAAGCGTTTCTTGCTTACGACTACATACACGAAACCTATGACTTCTTGTTTCGTAAGACGGGATGAAAATGGCGACTCCTCTTCGTGGCCATTAAGGCCGGTTATCACTGGCATACTGATATTTAAGGTATCGTTTGTTACGTTATAGTGTAGATTTTCGGTTGGCCACAATAAAGGTTTGTTTTGACGAGCAGTTTGGCCAGCTTCATACAGTAAACGGTGTTTAGTATCGTAAATTGCAACGTAGCTAATATCTGGGAAGGATAAAGTTGCTGTGGATATGTCCACAGCATTTTCCGAGCTTTGATATAATAAAGCCAAAGTACTCTGGCGTGCATAGGCTTCAGTAACTTTTTCATTTTGTTGCAGAAACTGCTCGAACAAGGTTTGTTTTGAAATTCCAGATATCACGATAGAGGAGAGCACTGAAAAGAATAGAATGCCGATGCTAAAGGTCGTAATTATTTGCTGTTTTAAGGACAGTCGATTGGTGAGTTTTAGTGGTTTGTTAGTCATCTGGCTTATCCTTATTTGTCAATCGGAGTCGGGTACATTAGTCCGAACTGCTGACGTTCTTTTTTCGAGTAATGAAGATATAAGTGATCTGCAGTACGTAAATTAATGGCCACTTCGACGCTTTTAGTCGGTAGCACTAGCGGAGATGTTTGTAACTTGCTTGTTTCTCTTTGCCAAAAGGACACGAGTTCTGCCCCCATTTTCTGGTGGTTGGCGTAAAACGAAAAGAGCGTCCCTCGCTTAACATCAATTAGGCTGCTTGAAAATACGGCGAGTTTATTTTTCCAGGCGGCTTCTAAAATAATCTGTAATAGCGGTTTATCTAGACTCTTGCTTCCTGGTGCTATCCATAAGGCATCATCTGTGGAGTGCATGCTATTCAAAATTTCACGATATTTAAGCGCCATGTCACTGACATCCGTCGTAAGGTAAGTAGACAGCGTTAGCGGTAATCTGGCAGCGGCCTGTTCGGCACTCTCAATCAACCAGTGGTCGGACGCTTGGTAAACGACAATAACACGCTTGATCTTGGGTAAAAACGTGGCGATATTGGCAATAATTGTCTCTGGTGAAGGTACTAAAGAAATGCACGATAGCTCTGCTTCCTCAGGTTGAATTAGAACGGCACCAATCACAGTGACCGGTTTGTCAGGTAATTTTAGAATGGTATTCAAACTTCGCTTTCCCAGTGCGATAGCACCAGTAATATTTTTTTGCTTTAGCCAGTCACCAAGCTTTTCAGGAGAGGCATCTTTTTTCAGTTCGAGTGGTACAACATCGTCTTGATGAGAGCCTTCGATACCATCCAGAATATTTAAAAAAACTTTTCGATAGGGCTCTCTTATTTCGGGATACAATACAGCAAGTGAGCCGGCATTTAATGGACACACCATGCAAATATAGCAAAGCACAACGCGACAGAACTGGCGTTGTAATATTGTTAGATGAAGATTTTGGGGAGTGCTCTTAATGGCTTTCACAGTGGTCCCATTTCATGTTGCGACTATTATTGCCATTGCCGGTAAGATTTTTTAATCAGGCGATTGCCAATGACTAAAATATCAAGGCCACTTGTTTGAAATACCGCTAAAGCATCTTCTATCGAATGAATAATGGGTTTTCCCATGACATTGAAACTGGTATTAAGCAATAAGGGCACGCCCGTTAGCTGCCGGAAACTATTTATTAACAGATAGTATTCGGGGTTCCATTCCTGTTTAACTGTTTGGAGACGACCTGTGCCATCTTTATGAACCACTGCCGCCACGCTATTTTTTACTTCTTCTCTGAAGGCAAGGGTGCGCTCCATATAGGGCGATTCTTGATAATTCAGAAAGTACTCATCGCCGTACTCGTGTAAAATGGACGGAGCAAAGGGGCGGAATTCTTCTCTAAATTTTACTCGTGTATTAATTTTGTCTTTCATATTTACATGTCTGGGATCGGCCAAAATTGACCGATTCCCCAGGGCTCTTGGACCAAACTCGGCACGCCCTTGAACCCAACCGACAATGTAACCTTCGGCCAGGAATTCAGCTGTTTTCTTCACTGTTTCTTCGAGAGAATATTCTGTGATATCAAGGTCACCAAATTGTTCGACATGCCGCAAAGTGCTTTCTGATATAGCACTTCCAAGGTAGGGGGAGGAAAAGTGCGCAAAGCGGTGTACCGAAGGATTATCTTCAAAGTAGGCAAGGTAAGCCGCCCCGATGGCGTTACCGTCATCACCTGGTGCCGCATAGATGTGTAGGTCGCTGAAGGGCGTTTGAGTTAATATTTTGCCATTGTAGGCTGAATTCAACGCACAGCCGCCGCCGAGTATCAGGTTTTTTGAAAGCCCCAAGGCATAGACATTATTGAGTAGCTCTGTCATTAGCTCACAGAAAACGTGTTGCCCGGTGAACGCTAAATCAGCAATATCAAGTGCGGATTGATCTGGGCCTCGCGCATAGCTCAAAAGTTGTTCCAGGGCGTCGTCACCTTGTTCTGGGCACTCTAACTGAAGCCCATTGACGCGAATACGTTGACGCATCAACTGATAGATCTCTGGATTCAATTTGCCATAAGGGGCTAGACCCATCACCTTCCATTCCTCACCGCGCCAAAGGTCAAAACCGCACAATCCACAAAGAGTACCGTAGAAGACACCGATACTCTTTTCGATATTTCCCTGCATCGAACAGAGGCTTATTTTCCGAATATTGCCATTGCTATAGTGATAAATACCATTACTGGTACCTTCACCAAATCCGTCCACAATGACACAAACAGCGTCTTCAAAAGGGCTGGTATAACATGAGGCAGCAGCATGGGATAAGTGGTGGTCAAAAGCTCTGAATGAAACTTTGCGTTGTAAACTGGTATCGCAGCGAAACTTTAAATGCTGACCGGAATTATTGATATTATTAGCGACTAAATCCATGACATAGCAATAAATTTCTGCATTGGTCACAAGGAATTGTTTGGCCCCTTGTTCTTGGGAAAATTGCGCGATGCGATGCTTTGCTAAGCTGGCTTCCTGATTGAAAATTTCTTCGGTTTTTTTACTCCAAGTTTTTGCGACTACAATTTCTGCATCGGGATCGCAGTGCCTTAGTATCAGGGATTCGATATGGTTCATATCATCCGGTGGTGAGTTGATCGCACGCTTGTTTTGCAAATATCGTTCGCTGGACTCAGCGAAGACTAATTCGCCCTGTGAATTTATGATAGCAATGGCATTGTCGTGTCCGGTACACGCCAGACCTAAATAATTACGTTTCATACTGTTTATAACCTCCCAATTGTTATTTGTGACTATCCCTTATACAAGTCCAAAGCCTTTACCGAGTACGCTCCGTCAACGTCGAGTAAGGTGCCGGTAACGGTTTTACTTGCCGCACTTGTTAAGTACAGTGCTGCGTTAGCAATATCCTCGGTACAACCAACGCCACTTAGTGGTTGGTAATCTTTATAAAATTCATAAGCGCGGTTTATCTCTGACTGCTCAAATCCTAAATCCACAAATGCCTGAGTACGAACAAATCCTGGGTTAATGGCATTTACTCTAACTTGATCTTTAGCCCATTCTGCGGCCAAAACGGTGGTCATTTGGAGGATGGCACCTTTTATCAGACCATACAGTGGTAGCCCTAAGAGGTGCCGATTAGCCACCACCGAAGCAATGTTTAAGATGTTGCCCTGACTTTGTTTAAGAAAGGGGTAGGCTTTCTGACATAAAAGGTAAGTATGGCTAAGGTTTGTGGTGATGGTTGTGATGACCTGATGGTCTTCAAAATCCGAAGAGGGAAGTAAACAGCTTTGGCTGACAGCATTGTTTACCAGTATGTCCAAGCGGCCAAAATGCTCCAGGGTAGTCTCTATCAGTCGGTCTAAATGGCTTTTGTTTTCTATATCAAACTCGACACCAAGGGCTATTGCCCCTTCTCGTGAAATTTCTGCTGCTGTCTCTTCAGCATGCACCTTATTTCGGCTGGTCACCACGACGGCGATATTCTGATTCGCAAGGGCTCTGGCGATGGCATTTCCGATACCCTTAGAGCTTCCTGTGATGATAGCGACCTGTTGTGTGGTCATATATTTCTTGCCTCGTTGATAATGAGTCTATAAGACGAAATAACTTGCTGCTCAAACAACATCTCAAACTACACGAAAAGCTTGATGAAAAACTAAATGCGACTCATATAATAAAGTGTCAATAAAGATAGTTGTTCGTTCGTAAAACTAATTTTGTATTAAAAATGATACTCTAGTTCAGCCAAAAAACTCCTGCCAGCCAGAGGTAGGTCATTTGGAATGGCTGCCGCAGGAAAAGCCCAAGGGCTGGGCTCTCTTATGTCCTCATCAGTTAGATTTTTAATCGATGCTGCATAACTCCAGGGCGAGCCATTAAGTTTCTTTCGCACCGTCAGGTCGATGGCACGGTAGTCATTTATGGCTTCTCTTGTGTCATTTACATCGCGTGCTCTATCCATCACCCAATTAAGTTGCGAATGAATTTGAACGTAAGGGGAAACATGCCACAGTGCCGATACGTAAAACTGCTTCTCGGGCGTTTGAGGTGATTGCTCCGAAGATTTTTTATCTTCAGAATCTTGGTATGAATAACTCGCGTTTAAAGTCAGTGCTGAATTCACATCCCAGCTACTTTCAAGCTCTATCCCGTTACCGTTTTGTTTGCCTGAATTTTGTGCCGTTTTGGTGGATGCACCTCCTGAATCAGCCACAAATTGGATAATCTCATCCCACTCATAATGAAAAATATTAAGCCCAAAACGAACTTGATGCGAATAGCGATAATCAAAGGCTAACTCGGTGCTTTTAATCGTTTCCGGTTCCAGTTCAGAATTACCTAAGACGCTTGGGTTATTAATCGCGAATAATTGGGTAAAACTTGGTGAACGGAAAGCTTCACCGTATAGCATTTTTACGGTTAAATCATGACTCGCAGACCAGACCATTGCCGCCCGTGGGTTAACAGTATCACCAAAGTCTGAAAAATGGTCATATCGAATACCTGCAGTAAGTTCCCAGTCCGCCGCAAAGTCCCAGATATCCTGTATAAATGCATGTCGGTTATATCTGGCCTTTTCTGGTAAAAATACATAGGGTGTATCAGTAACATCAATGACTGGTGATCCAGGAGGTAAAAAGTCGATACCATCACTTGGATCTGTATCTGCGGGATCACTTCCAAAGTTTTTAGTTTCTTTAACTTTATATATATCTCCGTGGTAGTATCCAACTCCCATTCTGAAGATATGTCGCTCAACTCCTGAAAATGTGGTCGATATATCTGCTCTCATATGTCTTTCAAACACCTCTGGATTACCTATAACTCCATCCGGATAAAGGCCAGGCTCAAATCCAAGACCAGGGATTGGAGGGACATTCGTTCCAGCAGGGAAGACATTGAGTTGCTCCTCAACTTCTTGACTGGTATCCAAATAACTAATTTGGGCTGATAAGCCCCAATCTTCACTGATATTGTCATTACTGTAAGTTACGTCGGTATTCCATCGCTCACTCAGGTAACGATTACTTGGGTCAAGAGCTTCAGCAACCCCTGCGCCGTTACCAAAGTCTGCTCTGCGTTGTAAACCTGCACGAAATTTCCAGCTTTCATACATCAGATCAAAGCGCAAATCGAGGTTTTTTCGCGATAAATTAACCGATCCTGGCGCCAAAGAAGCGTTGGTTCCCATAAGTGAATCGAGACCCGTTTGTATATCTGCATCGATAACTTGATCTTGCCCATCAGTTTTGTGATATTCCAAAGCGAAGGATATCTTAGCTTTTCCTGCTTCAGTACTGGTTAGATACCATGCATCTGTTTGTCCAAAACTACCTTTCCTAATACCTGCTTTTGCACCGTCTATATCATCATGATTTTTAGTCGTAATATTAATCACACCTGCAAAAGCATCAGCACCATATACTGCAGAACCAGGCCCTCGAATCACTTCGATGCGCGAGATAGCGTTGACTTGCATGCCGCCCCAAATTAAGCCCCTATCGCCATGGAATAGGTTGGTAATGGGGATGCTGTTTATAAGCACTAAAACCTGAGGATTAAATTTGGAATAAATGCCTCGAAAGATATAGGCGGGTTGATAGCCAAAAGGGTCTCGTGAAACATGTAAACCCGGAACTGTCTCAAGTACTTCATCGAGGTCTGTCGCTCCCATGGCACGAATATCATCTGCAGTAATGACAGTTGCTACGGCAGGAGCCTTGGCGATTGGTTGGCGAATTCCCGTGGCGATGCTGATAAACTCATCATCACCGTATAAGCCAAATAAGGCTTCTTCATCACTTTCCTCTGATAAGTCAGAATAAACTGGTAAGGATAAAGTGAGTACAACAAATCCAAGCAATACAAGTATACAGGCAGGCATTAAAGCTTCCCTTTTTCAATAACATTTTAGTCAGCAGATATTGCGTTACTGCGGCAATTCCATTTATATAATATAGAGTGTGGCTTTAGTTCTTTTCGAGTTCTTGTTAGAAATTCTATGTGCTGAAAGTATTCACAGATTAAACCTGTTTGGATTTAGGTTTACATGAACACCTTTTATAAAATTTGATAGTTTAACTATTAGTCTAGACTCTTATATTGTCAACTTATTACATGGCGTTGTTTGTTGGGAATTCTTATTTGAAACGCGAAACTATCGAGCTCAAAACGTCTCAATACCCTTGTTTACGTCTAATCTCTGTCATATTTTTTGCCAAGAAGGAAATAATGAAAATTTCAAAAAAACTTAGACATGTTATAAAAAGGGACTACATTAGTTATTAACAATGCCCTAAGTTCTTAACTCGTTTTTTTAGAATGGCATATCAAGATCAGGAATGAGACCTGTTGTGCTGAATTTACTTAACTCACATATTAAGTCTCGTGTCAGTGTGCGATGCTCAGCTTTCAGTATTTCTATGAGCGGTCATGAGAATACCAAGACCAAGGGGATTAGTGAGATAAAGCTCGCAGCCTACTGTTGCGGTATAGTTCTGATTAGGAAATAGAGCCTGTCAACGCTAAGCCGAAAATAGGTTCGGGTGAGTCAATATTATGCCTGCCTGCCAATTGAATTTCTGCATCAGCACAGGGTTGTCAACCGCCATCAATCACTTTTTGTGCCACCCATTGCATAGACATCACCAATAGCATAGCTCGCTGCAATACGGCCAAAATCTAAAAGGTCATCTATAATCGGAAAAAAAATCGCTGGTACTTATAATACCAATGGCCAAGTTATAAACGGCGGCATCATCTCTAGACTTATTACCTACTAGCAAGCGTTTATCGGGGGCAATAGATAGCCTTGTTTAAAAATTTTACATGAATATATCAACACTCCTTCTTTTACTTAAGAATAAAGTGTTGCGTCGACCAGTTGAAATCACCGCTCTTTTCAATAGTTGTCAGAAGAGTTGGTTTTACTCAGTTACATGAAAGTCTGGTCATGTTGAGAAAACACAGCATATCGCTTCAAAGGCATCTTTTTCTAATGTCAATTTCGTCACGCGACTTGACTAAAAAGTTCGCAAACTAGTCTCTTAACGCTTCAACTTACGAACAATGTAATTAATAATTTCAAGTAACTAAAATACAAGCAATGCGGCCGCAATTAAGTTTAACGCCATCATCAAAAAGTCAGTTACAAAGATAAATAGCATGGTGCCTTTCACCTGCCAAACTCCACCACCTGTGCGCTGGTTTTCAAGGGCAACGGGAACGTTGAAGATAAACTGAGTGGCATGAGCAACGCCAAACACAAGCAGCAAAATGGCTCGTTGTGTTTCAGTCGGGAATTCGCCTAGATTCAATAACACTAGCAGGTTACATAGCGCGAAAGCGAAATTCATTCCCCCTAAAAATCGACCAGACTCGGCCAGTATATTGAAAACCGGCGTATCCCGCTGATCACGTGGTACAACCAGTTTGGCAAACACCTTGTGTCGAATAGCAAACACATTAAATGCCATTGAAAACCAGATCAGATTTATAACAAGTACAGCTACTACCATTATCGTATCCTCTATTTTTGTTGAAACGCGGAGAGTTATTTTCTCTAGCTATTGATAAGCATATTTACTTCTTGTTAAGGTCTTTTGCGGCAGTCCAATAATTAATTATTTTTTCCTCCTCCGCTCTAAGGCGAAAGATAAATTACTGTTTTTGGCTATTTACTAAATATTTAAATGAAGTTGACCGGACAAGCCAATCAACTGCACATACAAGTAAGCGCATAGGTCTTAATCATGAGAGGGCTCGGGACGCCATGGAAAAGGCCCCATATCCATATCCACCATGACTCTCCAGGCATTCAGGGGTAACCATTCCTCGTACATTGCCCAATGCTTATACTTATCAAGCTTCACTGTACTTGGTATTAAGCCGAACGGCGTGCCTTTTTTGAATTCATCAACGATAGCTATCTGTAAATCTTGAATAAATTCACGAGTTAAGGTTACATCTTTCATAGAACCAAAAGGCGCTTCCCCATGAGTATGTGAGTAAATAGCCTTTTGGAAATCCATTTCTTCAACTTCTGCTAGCGTGCGTGTCCACTCTGATATATTGAAATCCGGCATAATACTAAAACCAACACGATTAGGCGTCACTATATCAGCAATGTAAGCGATTTTTTCCTTGGGCATCAGAAAAACCGTCATGCCTAGGCCATGGTTCATACCCATATAATGTAACTCAATGGTTCTACCGCCTAAGACAATATCCTTACGTTTGCCAGACCAAACTTCATCCGGCAGCGCTAAGTCGGGATGCGGGTTTGCTTCCATCCACTCATAAGCTTCCTTATGGACAACAATCTTGGCACCTTGATCACGAAAGACCTGTCCACCCTTACCATGATCCCAGTGGTTATGACTGTGCAATAAATAGCGAACCGGCTTATCGGTCACACTTTTGATGGCTTCCAACATTCCCTGAGAATGTTTCACATTGGCAGGTTCTATGGCAATAACTCCGTCTTCGGTTACCACAAACATCGAATAATATCCGTCGCCTGGGCCATATCGGTAAACCCCATCGGCCGCCTTCCAAACATTTTCTTGTGCGATAGCACTATTCATCATTAGCAACATTGAGAAAATCCCCACTATTGCCGCTGTTACATTTTTTCTACTTAACATTGATATCTCCATCGCATATTAAATGCCATTGGTTTTCTATTCATCCTTCAATGAAGGACAGTTCACTTTCGGTTAAACTTTCTGCACGAAATCTGAGTTGATCGTTAGATCAATTCCAACAACATGTTTTCGTCATACTCGACTCATTGCTTCTCCAGTATTCGCAAGCTCTATCTGTGGGAGTGAATAGATCTTCATTATGTGTCTCTTGGTTTATGAGTATGTAGATTTCAACTACTCGTTAAGTTGAAACTAAGTATGGCGGTTTCCTTAATCTTTACTAGATGGTGTTTTTGTATAATACTGTTCTCTAAAAGAGAACGATGTTGGTGGGAGTAGGGGAGCAATACGATGGATGAACTGAAACGAGTCGGTGTATTTACCAAGGTGGTACAAGCTCAGAGCTTTTCCGAAGCGGCGCGTAGACTCGGGGTCGCCAAGTCGGCGGTGAGTAAACAGATCAGCTTATTGGAGCAAGAAGTTGGCGTACGCTTACTCAACCGCTCCACCCGCAAGTTAAGCCTCACCGAGGCCGGTGAAATCTATTACCGGCACTGCGAGCAAATTGTTAATCGTGCCGAAATCGCCCTCAATGAGTTGCGGCAATATCAAAACCAACCAACAGGCACCTTACGAGTATCGAGTCCGGTTTCTTTTGGAAGTGCTTTACTGATCCCTGTGATCAAGGAGTTGCGTGGCCTTTATCCTATGCTAAAGATAGATCTGGAGTTAAATGATCAGGTAGTTAACATGGTTGAAGACGGCATTGATCTCACTGTTCGTGTTGGACAGCTCGAAGACTCGAACTTGATTGCCAAAAAACTCTGCGATACACCGGTTGTTATTTTTGCCTCACCGGAATATTTGGCTCGTTATGGCGCACCGCGAACACCTGCAGATTTATCCGAACATCAGTGGATCAGTTTATCGATTCTATCAGCGCCCATAGTCGGATCATTTCGCCATAAAGCCACACGCCAACAACATGACCATCAGGTCAGTAGTAAGCTAAAAATCAACTCGGTAGATGCCGTTATCGATGCCGCTGTACAGGGCTTGGGAATATCTGCCTTGGTAAAAACCACAGTGTATGAAGAATTACGCACAGGTAAGCTCGTTCCTGTGCTGGAAGATTATGAATTATCGCCAAGAGGCATATATGCACTCTACCCACACCGTGAACATCTGCCTCCCAAGGTTCGAATTTTCATGGACTTTTTAGAGAAACATAGTGCTAACGCCAGTTGGGCGCTATCAAGAACCCCCTAGGTTCTTTATTAACGGTAACATTGAAACGCAAGGCCAATCAGTTTTTATATCTCTAATTTGAGATTTTGGCCACTTTGTGGCCCATAGTAAGGAGAATGATATTTAAGGATGCAAAGGCAATTCCTATCGACAAAATACTTCGAAAAAAACAATGCGATGACAAGTACCGATACAGCTAAAATTAGCAACTCGTATAACATGATGCCTTTCTTCTCTACCAAATAATCATGGCATAACCAAACTGAAACCAGATATCCTATGATGGCTAAAGCCAAACCATTTATTGCAATATGCTCATCAATTTTGGCACTGTGCGTCAGTACATCGACATTTACACTGATTAATACACCAACCGCTGTCGCAAACACATAAATAAAATAATGACCATAAGCCCATATAAATGCTTTCTTCTGACTAACTAATTCAGCTTCTACTGCATCATCAAAATATAACCACCACATTGAAAACAAATCAATACAGAGCCAATTGCCAAAGAAATCAGGTCACTAGAAAAGTGCTCTACAAGCTTCTCGAAGGCATAAACAATTGCGAGAATAGATTCACCCAATACAATAATTGTCATTAATCCCAGGCGTTCTTCGATGTGACCAAAATGATAATTGGTATTTTCCCTTTATCTTTAGAATGTTCAGCTAAGAATGGAACCAGTACTTCCAACAATACCAGTCCGATAAACCAGTACCAACTTGGAAAATACAAAACAGAGAGTGACCACGCAAGCTGAACGATTAACCCACCAAAAGCGTAGCGCAGGGCAACTGGACGAAAATGTTCATCATCATGTGCAACTTTAAGCCACATGAGAATGTATGGGATACGCATAATGACATAGCCGACCATCATCGTTAAAAAGTTGTTATTTGAAAAAGCGGGTTCTACTCCTACTGCAATAATGATGACACCGATCATTTGCGCAAAGGAAGCTAAGCGAAACTGAGCGTCATTAGTATCGTAGCCTGAAGCAAACCAGGTATAGCTATTCCAAGGCCACCAGATTAAGAAAAATATGAAAATATACATCCATATCGAATAGTCAACATGATGCAGCCCAGATATAGCATGATGGAGTTCAACAGCAAGACTTGCGATAGCGACGAAGTAAATCAAATCATAGAAAAGCTCAAGGGGAGTGGTTGCTCTATGCAATTCTTTTACATCTCTTGCGATAATTTGATTTATCAACACTGACTTTGCTGTTTTATCTATACTCATATAACTCTAATCATTATGAAAATACTAATGTTTAGGTGATAGTCGAAACTTGTCCTACTGCACCTACTCGTTATGCTATTTTGACTTCGCCTATCTGTATAACAGGTTGAACATTAGTGTAATTCGGAATGTCCTTCATGATATTTTCTGCATTTTCAGAAAATGCCTGGTTAAACTGATCAAGGGTGTCAAAATAAAGATGGCCAATTGCATGAAAGGGTTGTTGATCGTCTTTATTATTCGATGTAATTGCTTCTTCAACGGCCACGCCTTTACAGGTATCGCCCAACCACTCTTTAACGGTCGGCATGTGCTTTGAACAATAATACTCAATATCAAAGTGACTACCGTCTTCTCTTGGGTATAAAATACTTACTTTTATCAAGTATATATCTCCGTCATGTAGCTTGACTTTAATAACAACTTTTTTCCGACTGCTAACCCTTAGATGCTAAAACTCAGGTACCAAAAAATAGCGAATCGAGCGTAGGTTATTTAAGGAAATAGCCTGATTAGGCATCATTCGTTCGAACTCTTAACTAATTCGAAATTAATTTAAGGGTTCTTTACATCTTGAACGGGCCTCTTCAACGAGGCCCACATTAGCGGCTGTATTTAGATTGTTTTTAAAATATCTAAAAGCGTATCGGGTTCTGACCTTTTGGTATAATCACCGTCGGCATAAATATAAACAATCTCTCTATTCGGTTTAACAATTAAGGTGGTAGGAATTGGCAGCTCAAATTTAGATTCACCATTATGTTTTTCAACATCGATATCAAACTTTAAATATATTTCTTGCAGTGATTTCGGCAAAGTAAATACCAGCCCCAATTCTTTGGCAAAACGACTTCCTTCATCTGAAAAAACATCGAAAGTAACGCCGTTCTTTTGCTTGGTTTCTTTAACGTGTGAAACAGACTCTGGCGTCATGGCAATGATGTTCGCCCCCAATGCCCTTATTTCATCAGCAACGGATTCGAGCGCTTTTAATTCCAAAACACAGTACGGGCACCAGCCTCCTCGGTAAAAACTAATAACAAGAGGTTTGCCGTCTAGTAATTGATCTACATTGACCTGCTCGCCATTCACCGCAGTAAGCTGTCCATTAGGTAGTATTTCTCCTACTTTTATCGCTTTAGAAACAATATCTGAGGCAATTAACTTCTCAGTCTCTTGGTTCATCACGGCTAATGCTTCACTGGGAACGTTAGTAGTGAATTCTTGCTTTAAAGTGTTTAATCGAGTTTGTAAGCCCATAAGATGGCTCCTTAAAATTTAGTTTGGTTGATGAGTACTACGTAACCTGAACCCAACTTAGTCAAACGCTACAGTACCGTTTTTAAGCGTATTTCTACTTTAAGTCGGTTACTCATAGTCAGCTCTTGCTAGCTTTGAACTACAAAAAATGACTACACGATATAGAGAATAAAGTTTAATCATTAGGTAGTAAGTTGTATTACCCTTAATTCAGGCTAGGCACGAAATAGATCTTATTTTACTGGGCACTAAAATAATAGTACGTACCTATTGGTACCTATCAAAATAGTGCGTTAAGATTATGCTCTTGCATAAGTATCTAGTTGTTCTGCTTAATATTTATACCTAGAAATTTAATTTATTGATGTGCTCTAAGCACCGGATTGATTTTATTTGCTCGGTTACTATAATATTAGTACGTGCATTTCAGTGACCATTAAGAAAGAGATAAAATTTATGTATCAATTACCGAGCGATCTTTCCAAAGCAACACCAAACGTTTTTAACGCCACATGTCCTGCACGATATTTGATGGGTACGTTGACGGGAAAATGGAATCTCTTGGTGGTCGACGCACTGTCAGAACGCCGTTGGAGAAACGGAGAGCTGTTACGAAAAATTGATGGTATATCTCAGAAGATGCTAACTCAGACTCTGCGCGGCCTTGAAGATTTAAATTTGGTTAAACGAGTCGATATGGGCACAATACCACCCCACGTAGAATATGAACTCACTTTAATTGGAAAAGAGTTAAGAGAAAAAATATGTTCTTTCGACCGCTGGGTAGAGCAGAACATGCTTGAGTTGATTAAAGACAACAACTCGGTCGCTATTGAGTACATATAAGACGCTAATAACAAGGATATTTTGCTATTACTTATCTTGTTTATGGTCGACTAACTTTAAAGAAACTCTGATTAATTGCGATTAAAAGTCATAGATATCTCTGATTTTTATGCCTTATTGTATAGCTGTGTTCATTAAATGAGTCTAAGATTTATATACTCTGTTTTAAGGGCAAAATTCAAAACCTGATTATTAATCGATCTTTTTCCGATGTGATTTTTTTAATTAAAATCAGTCGGTTATATTAATTTCTGATAAAAGCGGTAAAAAACCTGTTCAACTAGTAGATGGAGAGGAAAAAATGAGAAACAAGCTATTTTTTCGAGTTTCATTTTTAATCGTAATTTTTATCATGCAGACCCTTACGGTGTTGGCTAGCGATCAAAAGAAATTTTCTATTCATGCGGGTATCTATCCACCCTATTTGCAAGAGGATAATAAAGGAAGTACTGATATCATCATCCAAAAGATATTTGACGCCTCAGATATTGAGGTGGATATCACTCACGTTCCTTTGAAAAGATTGGGGAAACATTATATAGGAGTCAACAAAATTGCTGGCATTTACGGAGTTGAATCATTAGCTCTCGCCTATGCTAAAAAAGAAAAATTGCTTATCGGAAAACCATTCCAAATCGGGCGTTTTCTTTTTTGGTATTTTAAACCGAACATGAAAAAGAAAATCAAGTGGAATCAGTTTTCGGATTTAAAGGGTTATAAAATTTCAGTGCCGCTAGGCTCCCTGTTAACTCAAAAACTTATTGATGCAGGATTGGATATTGATTTTGCCAGCAACACCGACGCTCATATCAGAAAGTTGGTTTTGAAGAGAGCTAACTTGACGCCTCTATTTTATTTCGCAGCAACAAATATGATTTTAAAATACTACCCAGAAAAATTGCAAGAGTTTGGCTATCTTGAAAAACCGATCGGTATAACAAAATTCTCTCTTATTCTTAATAAAGGGTTTCATCAAGCAGACGAAATTATGAAGCACTACCATACCGGATTAGACAGGATTGCTAAGAACGGCAGTTACCTCAAGCTGCTAGAGGAGCTTTACGGAAAAGGAAGTATTCCGAAAGAATACCAAGAGTTGATCTTCAATAAGTTAAACTATACACCCGATATTTTCTATAAATAAGTCAAGTTGAAACACATGGCGCTATTCTGCCTATCAGATAAAGGTTTGAACTTTTCCAATTGAGAGTTAGATACGAGAAATCAACCATTAGCTGCCTGTTATGGCGCCAGGGAAAAGTGCCGCATTGAAGTCGGCATAATAGGAATAGCAAGTGAAGGTAGTTTAAATGTTTAAGCTGTTTATTCATTGCTGCCAGTTATAGATGCTTAGCTTAATGTAGGTAATAATGATTTTCGGTATTGAGGTGAGGTTACTACTGATATGATAGATTGCATGCACCTCATCACGAAATATTTCTTGAATTCTTTGAACTTCTGTAGAATATTGATTGGATTAATCATAATTTTGCCTAATTGTAATGATCACCGTAATGCGAGTTCTTGCTTCATAGCGAATATTATTGAACTTTGAATTATTGTCATTATAGAAGCTTGAAAAGAGTTAAAAGCAACCCTATGGGAAATTGAAGAAAGTCGGCTGATCTGGTCACACGTACATTTCTATGAGCTATGATAATGACAGGAAATTGAATTAAATAATGAGAATTGCTTTTCCGGGCCAATGCATGACAATCAAAACACAAACCAAATTTCTAAATACTAAAGTTCTAACTACTAAAGTTCTTGTTAATGATATTGAATTGAATGTCATAGAAGCTGGCGACATTAATAATCAACAGAAAAAACTAGTAGTTTTACTTCATGGGTTTCCATCATATTCCGGCAGTTGGTCTAGACAAATAGATCCATTAGTCAACGCAGGTTATCGTGTTTTGGCTCCAGATTTGAGGGGCTTTAATTTGTCTGAAAGTCCAAAGAAGGGCGAAGACATCAATTTTGAAATAGCTGCAGATGATATAGCTGAATTGGTGAAAAATTATCAAGCGGACAAAATTATATTTATCGGTCATGACTTTGGCGGTATAACTGGCTGGTTCTTTGCCATGAAGTACCCAGGCTTACTTGAAAAATTTGTCGCTGTTACCGCGCCATGCCCTTTGTATTTATCTAAAATATTACGCTTACGAAATCTATTCAAACATACGTACTTTTTCTTGTTTCAAATTCGAGGTTTCGAAAAGGTGTTAACACGAAGGGCTACAGAATTTATTAACAGAATTTACAAAAATGATCCTGTAAACGAAGGGGCATTTTCTAAAGAAGAAATAAATAAACTTATTGATGCATTTTCAAGAAAAGATGTACCCCTAAACTGTATGAGATACTATCGTTCTATTCCATTGATCAAAGATCAAATCAAATCATATGATCAAATAATAAACCCGATTCTAATTTTAACTGCAGACCATGATCAATACGTAAAATCCAGCTCTATGGCTAACCCGGGACGAGAAGTTGCTCCAAATGCAAAACAAATATGTATTAAAAACTGCAGTCACTGGCCTATGGCAGATCAAACAGAAGAGTTTAATCATTTGATACTTGAGTTCCTACATTCTTAAATTAAGAATATTTTCGGGCCTATTATGTTGGCTCACTTTGGTTTACTCCCTATAGAAAATGGAAGCTCAAGGCATCGCACTTTTAAAACTATCGCATTATTTTAGAAGGTATAATTCATACTATGGCGTTAAAGTGATGCTTTTTCCTAAGAGTTAGATATGACCAAAATGCCAAGATTTTCCCCTTATAGATGGTTGCGCTAACGTCTAGCTTTGAGCCTAAGCTGTTTATTGAAATGTTGTTTGTTAGTCCAGTTTATTATTTTAATGCCGTTAGGGGGTATGTGAAACTTGTTAGACCGGATGAACTAGTAGCGTTTGTAAAGCGGAACCAATCGGGCCATCTGTATCAAATAAGGTAGCATCAGACATGCCCAAGCCACTAGACTCCCAGAACGATCTCGCTTTCGATGCTAGCCAATTTGATGTGGGAGCACGAAACATAATGATCGTTAAGTCAGGATTTAAGAAATTAGCTTCGGAAACTTCTAGGTTTCTTGAAATTCCGTTACCACAATCAGCCAAAGGGCATAAGCGCTGGAAAGGGCTAGGCATTTCGCCATCTAACAAAGGGAGCGCCTTCATCCAAACTGTCGTCGGGCCTGGGTGACTATTTTCTTCGGGCGGATACCTTATTTCTATACCTGCTGAGAAAAACGGTAGCTTATGTTTTGCATCTTTAATAGGAAAGTCGCCGGGCATTGATTCATCAAAATCAGGTTTAGAAATATTAGCTGTTGGCAACTCACCTACCTTAAGTGTTTGAGCGTGTAAGCTCGATGCAACGGCAATGGTTGTTCCACTGCGGTCTACCACGGTTGCTGTCGCGGTGCTAACCATTCGGCCTTGTTTTCGAAATTCGGCATGAATTTGAAATCCCCCCATCGGAACAGGTTTAAGTACTTCAACAGTTAAGCGGAATAGTTGCTTGTCTGGCACAAGTTGTTCTAACTCGCGTGCGATAACTCCTGTAACAGGGCCTGCGTGACAAGAATTTTCGTCCCATGGACCACGTGCCGGATCGTTTCCAATATACCACTGTTCATTTTCAAGGTGGAAGAATGCCTTTGCTTGGTTTGGTATGTTCATTTTTTATATGCATCTATTGTTGGAAAGGTGTCAATCTAACAAGTTTACTGTTTGTTGAACAGGGTAGGGCTGCAAGACCTAAGGCACTTAATGGTATTGAAATAAGTACCGAATGTAATGACAACACCGTAAGTAAGTCAAATATTGGGGCACAGTCATATTTTTGTGACGATGAGGTATGCCCGTCGATAAGACTTAAACGCCAAGGGAATGCTTTGAAACTCACGAAACTAGCGGCTATAAAATACTACTTCAAGCCACTGAAGCTATTTAGTCCCAATAGTAGGAATGGGCTGTGATTTGACATGTAAACCCAAGAGTTCGCCATTACAATTGAAGGACTGAATTGACTTGCTTTGAGCCAATGAGCTTGCTCATTGCTTAAGTAACCAAGCTACAAATTAACTCGTATTATTCTACATTTAAGAGGCTTAAAACCCAAATTGATAGTTTGATCAATGTTTATTATTTTTCCCGTTATAAAATTACAACAAAGTTTAAAAGATAACTCCCTATAGAATAGAAACAATGACTTACTCGAACCTGATGAAGCTCTACAGTGCTTGGAGCATAGCTCTAGCTTTAGCAATGATTATCTACCTTTTTTTTGTGTACTTTTCTGTGCCTGAAGAGGATGCTGAAGCGATTTACGCAATGTGTGTTGCATTATTTCATATTATTTACGGGATATGGTTTTTTAAGGGCAAAGACAGCCCGATATTTGCTGATCGAACCGTACGGGGGCGAACCGTTTACGGAGTTTTTATTTTAGTGGCCGCTGCATTTACGAGGCTATTACCCGAGATAAAACTCTCAGAAATTATCTGGCTTGACAGGGTTTATTATTATGCGCTTGTGATTGGCTCTGTCGAATTATTTAGTGCCATAATAACTAAGGTTGCCCTAAATAAGAGCGGGTATCAGTCTCGGCATAAGACCGTCTCCCAAATGACTTTTAAAAGCAAAAACAGATTTGTCTTTGGTATCTACCTGCTACTAATAGGTTCTTGGAATTTGATCAGTCCCAACACCTTGCTCAGTTTTCTTTACCTACCAGAAACCACTTTTTCTGGGTTTTCCGGTGTAGTGGTATCCCTTGGCCCTATGCATATACTTGGCGTTCAAATTCTAATCTTAGGGAGCTATAACATTTTCGCCGCACGTAATAACCTGGCAACTCTTGTAGAGGCAGGAATGAGAGGTGGCTCAATAACCGTGATATTTTTCGTGGCGTTGGTTACTACTGGAATCCTTCACCCCATCACTCTGTTATTACCTGCGATCGACTTTGTTAGCATTATCTTGATTGCGATCGAAAACCAAGTTGAACGCAAGAAAAAAACGAGACCGAAGAGCAGTAGTAGGTAGGAAAGAAAGTGTCAGATTTATTTGTTCCTCATATCTCCTTTATGTCGGCTAAGTCATATTACTTAATGTTTATTTTCGTTATCGATATTACATAAGTCAGGGTAAACAAAGGGCGACTATCAACATCAGAAATTGGTAACTTTGCGAGTAAGTAATTTAGGGCTCAGAACTCAAAAGGCTTACTTTGAGTGTGGGTTAAAATGATCAATGCAACACACGTATTAAATCGTTCATTCAATACGCTTAAAAGCGCAAAAAATGTGTGTATGAAAAGCGGACATTTGATGATTTTGTCTGATCAACGTTACATTCATAATAAAACAGCTTTTTTCTGCCCATAAGGTCGTAATAAAAGCTAAGCCTGAAATCTTCTTTGACTTAGCTGCAGTAGCTTAAGTTTGGTGAATATTATGAAAGCTGGCTCAACAGCACTTCGAGTGTTTTATAACCGTCTCTTCCTGAAATTTTAACTTCGTACATCATCTTGTCTGCTTCAGCAAGTAAGCGCTCAACAATTTGTTCCGGCGTTTCGGTGCATGGCTCAGAAGGGTCAATACTGATTAAGCCAAAGCTTGCGGTAATTTTAACTAGCTGGCTGCCCATCTCAATTTCAATTTCTTTTAGCGCATGGCAAAGCCTGGTAGTGAGTGATTTTGCATATATTGCATCGGTAGCATGCAATAAAATGACAAACTCTTCACCGCCATAACGGCAAATCAATTCACCGTTCCTGCAAGTCTCTTTGCTGACTGAGGCTACAGCTTTAAGTACTAAGTCGCCAACAGCATGGCCATATTTATCGTTTACATCTTTGAAATGGTCAAGATCAAACAGCAATAATGAAATAGGACGCTTGTGACGAATTGCGTTAGCTACTTCATCAATTGCCCGCTCCGTAAAAGCCCTTCGATTTAGAAGCCCGGTAAGATAATCCTCTCGTGCTAGTTTTTCGAGTTTGTTTTGGCTTTCTTCTAATTCAGAAGTGCGTACTAGCACTTTTGATTCGAGTTGATGGGTGAGGGTATTTAAAGCAATTTGTTGTTGCCAATCTTGCACAATGTAAATCATTAAAGATGACAGGGTGAAGAGCAGCAATCCCCATTGGGCAGAATGGCCAATCCAGGTAATGAAGCCATGTGCACTCAACATATCAAGCAGCAATGAAATGAATAATGTCACAATCCCAAAAGTCATTAAACTCCCAGTGATGCCTTGTTTGTATAATGGCTTTCTTAAGCTCCAAAGAAGTGCCAATACTAGAATAATAAATAATACATCGAAATAAGGGTACGCGTTGACAAAGTTAAAAGAAGTAAAGCTGGATAAGGCTGCCACACCTAAAACAAAGGTAATCGTAATACACAATACTACACGCGCAATGAAGGGGGGCCTTTCTCTTAACCAGGCTAAGACAATAATGGATAAAAAAGCAGGAATAAGAAAATAACAAAATGCCGCGAGGTAACGCCAGAATAGTGGTTCGAACAAAACGACTTGGCTTAATTCATTCTCTGAAAACATCATGAGCGCCAGGTTAAATGATAAAATCCCGGTAGAAATAGCCACTGCTCTATCTTTTTTTATTATGCCCATAACTGTGCTGATGATTCCGACTAAAAGGACAATTAAAATAAAAGATAAGCCTGTCACACCATCTCTATAGACCTCATTTAGTAAGTTAAAGCGATTCCCAATAGAGGCTTCTCCTGAAAGCCCTATTGAAGGGTAATCAGAAGCAATACGAAAATATAAAGTATGTTGATCATAGTTATTTGGTAAGTGAAAGGTATGCCAGGGCCAGCCTTCAAATCGACTACGTCCTTGGGCATCTATATGACCAAAGTAATAAATTTTTTGGTGGTTATGAAATACTTCAAAGGAGAGATCAACGGCACTTATAAATAAATAAGGATCGCGCCAGTTTCCGGAAGGCAAATCTAATTTAACCCAAACAATATTATTACCTTGTCGTCCGGGCATATTATTTGGGAATTCGGTCTCATTCCATTCTGACTGATGATACAGCCATTGACCTGATGTCTGATCTTTAGGGAGGTCCCCCCAATGGTAAAACCAATTTCCCCTTAGTACTTGTGGGCTAGCCCCTTGGGATTGGGATTGTGCTCCACTTGATTCGCTGAATATAAGTAAAAATAGTAACGAGACAGTAGTGATTGATCGAATAACTTTTATCGGTGTAAGCATTAGCACTTTAAATAGCTTTATAGGGGGAATGAATTACGTTTAGTATAACAGCGCCTTAAATTAAACATAGACAGTAATCTTAGAAATAAAAGGCATAATTCTGAATGGCGCTTTGTGCTCGTGTTGGTTTTTTATCTGAAATTTGACAATACTCTAAAATTCTCCGATCGTTTTCACTTGAACATGAAATGATTTCATCTTTTTAATTACCTGAATTTTCTTTGTGGAACTTAATTCTGTTTTCGATTACCTCATTCTTGTAATATAAATTGATAACGTTCAACCACTTATCGGCGAATTTTTCATAATTACCAGTATTTTTCCCAAATACATAAAATACGGGGGTCTCTCTTTGAACTGTTAGAATCTTTTTGAATCTTAAGTGTTTATAATCGGGGTACTTAAGAGAGTGTTCGAGCATAGTTGATTTATAGCTTGAATCAGGTATAAAAAAGTAATCAACTCTGTTGATTCCGACTAACTTTATTGTTTGATTGAACGAATTAACTTCAAATACATTCCTTGCAGGCAATGTTTCTATGAATGAGTCCACTTTCGCCCCAAAACGATCACCTCTTGAAAAACTAATGGTGTATTTTTTAAGGTCGTCTAATGACATCACTGGATCTATTGAGTTTTTTGAAGTGTATGCACCGATAGAAGACTTGTTTACAAAAGCGGGTATTGGTAAATAATCAAAAACTTTTTCTCTTTCAGGTGTCTTATTTGCGCCTAGAACCATAGAAATATCTCCAGCCGCCACATTCACTTGGCATCTCTTCCAATTATTAATTTCTAATATTTCGATTTTAATTGTAGGATATTTTTCTTTGAATATAGCAAGCTGATCAATCAAGATTCCTTCGTAGCCACCTCCTTTTAAGTAAATCCATGGGCTCCAGTTGAAGTACGCACACAACGAAAGGGTATCGGCATGGACGCTTATTGAGAATAAGAGCATTAAGGTAACTCGAAACAAAACAGCCTCCTATGGTTATCGTGAGCCCATGATTATTTAATTATAGCATCAAGTATAAAAAGTCTAAGAGATCTAATAATAAGTAGAAGACTGAGCCGCAGCACAGTGTTGCTAGCTGGTCATTTCAGTTACTGTACGTTCCTATTTCTTTGCTTTATAAGGCATAATAAAGTGAAATAAGCCTCCTCCTTTTAGTATCGATACTTCTTATCTAAGGGTGCTATAAGTGAATGATTGAAGCACATATTTAAAACTGTCAGGCTGTGGTTGAGTCTTTAACGCTTAGCTATTTAAATTTAGCGACTTGGTTTTAGAGTTTAAGAATTGATGTTTATATTTCAGAGGGGATTTTTCATACCAAAGAGTAAATGCCCGTGTGAATGTGCTTTGGTCACTGTAGCCGAGAAGTAGTGCTACTTCAGTCAATGTTAGCTTGTTATCGCTTAGATAGGTAAGTGCCATAGACTTCCGAATATCCTTTAATATATCTCTGAATATACGATTCTTATTTTTTAGTCGCCGGTGTAATGTTCTACCTGACATATTGAGTTTTTTAGCAATTGTATCCGCATCGGCATTTCCTTCATGTAAAGACCGGATGATAGTGTCTCTAAGCTCAACCAGAAATAAGTCATTATCAGGTAAATTCTTAAGTAATTCTTCGGCTTGTTTTCCTAAAATACTATGAAGTGTGCCATCCTCGTGAGGTATCAATATTTTTAAGTCATTCAGCTTAAATGATACTGATAGTTTAGTTTGCTTTTCTTTTATTGGGCAGCAAAAAAAATTCTCGTAGATCTGAATATCTTGTTTATTGATACTATCAGTAAATGAAATTTGGGTGGGGCTAAAACTGTGCGGGTGCATAATCTCACGTGTTATGTTGACCATGGCAGAAAGTAAGAGTTCATCTGAAATCTGGCTAGAATATCCTAATTCAGGGTTCCACACTAAACTCAGTACTTCATTGTCCGCCAGTTCTGTGTGGGCTTGGCTACCAGCATATATCAATCGTTGAAAGCGCTTGAAGCAGTTTAATGCTTCACTCATGTCTCTGCTTGACCTGAATAAATAACCAAGAATTCCGCAGTCTCCAACTTTGATATGCCTTCCTATTTCGAGTCCAAGAGCAGGAGTATTTAAAAGGCCATCAAGCTCATTCAGTAGTTCCCACCATTGCTCATACGATGTGAACTGTGTATCTGAGAGTACAGAAAGCTTTTTAGCATATGCAGGGATTTTAATTTTCTCCTCTCTCAGGTAGTTTTCAAGAAAACCAATTACATCCCGAGTGATAAAAAAGTCATTAAGCATTAGATGTATCTCATAGTAATTTCATTTGGATCTTTCTAATCAATATTTTAAAGAATAATTTATTTGGCGTAGATTGCAAATAAATAGGCTGGAACAGCCAATAATAATATCTTGCTATCCCTTAAACTGAATACATATTATCGATTACTGCGTAGTCAATGTTGAAATTTCTAATTTAATTGCAAGGAGTATTGGTTTTGAATGACCTCATTCACGCACTGGGTTTTATAGTTGTTTTTGGTGCTTTGTTTATAGCAATTATTATAGCTGAAGCATTTTATTGGAGACGAAAAGGAAGACCTGAAGCTTATAACTTCAAAGAGACACTGGCGAATATAACAACAGGAGGAATGTATAAAGTTATAGATGGGGTCGCTGTTGCGCTTTTTATACAGTTTTTTTATGAGTATGTTAGGGGCTTCGGATTCCAATATGAGGCAAACAATGGATTGCTAAGTATAATATTATTGTTTCTGGCAACTGATTTTTTCTTTTATATTTATCACTTTTTAATGCATAAAGTCCGCTGGTTGTGGGCAATACATGTCACGCATCATTCATCTAAGATTATGAATTTTTCAACAGCATTGAGACAAAACTTTCTAATGGACCTTAATTTTGGTTGGGTTGTGTGGTGGATTCCCTTGGCTTTAATAGGCTTTGAAAAGAATTGGACCTTGATTGCAATAGAGTTAAGTCTGGCTTATCAGTTCTTTTTACACACTGAAATGATTGACCGTTTAGGTATTTTTGAAAGGCTGTTTAATACTCCGTCACACCACCGTGTTCATCACGGGTGCAAACCTGAACAAATTGATACAAATTTTGGTGGAGTGTTAATTATTTGGGATCGTCTATTTGGTACCTTTGTTGATGAACGAAGTGTTGGCAAAATTGAATACGGCTTAACGAGCAGGCAGCCTACTAGTCTAAACCCTTTGCGACTTAATTTAGACGAGTTCTTTCAGATGTTTAAAGATGTGATTTTTTATAAAGATCTTAAAATATTCTATAAAGCGCCAAATTATGTAGAAGAGCATTACTCCGCTGATCCTGAAAGGGTGTATGAAGCAGATCATGTTAAACCAAGTATGAAAGACTGCTTATAATAGTATGGCCTACTATTCGCAGTAGGCCTGTTTTTAACATGTAGTTTGCAGTTAAGGTTTTGATTTATATAATGGCTTTTTAAAGTATTTATTGAATGGTTATTATGGTCAGAAAAAGTAGGTTACTTGAGTGTATTCAACTTGAATTGGAATCGCTTCTTAATATTACAGTCTCGGCGGCTCAGCAAGCTTATGAAACTGCCACAAATAAACAAAATAAAGCCGAAAATAAGTATGACACACTAGGTCTAGAGGCTGCTTATCTAGCAGAAGGACAGTCAAAGCGCGTAGCGCAATATGAAAGTGAGGTTGAGGTATTTAAAAAGCTTCCTGTTAAAGAATACATTGAGGGCGAAAAAATTGGTGTAGGCGCACTAGTTTCAATAGTTAATGAGCAAGAAATTAAAGATATACTATTTATAGGGCCCGTCGCCGGAGGCTTATGCTTTTCTTATTTAGAAAATGGCAAAAAGTTCGACATTCGAGTTGTGACACCCGCTTCACCAATAGGTAAGGCACTAATTGGTTTAGAAGCAGGTGATGACTTTACCCTAAACGTAAACGGTAAGACTTTAACTCATGAAATATTGACTGTTATTTAGCAAGCTTTAAATGCTGTAATTATTGGGGTTTGAAATGTGTAAACCACATTCTTTTTGTGTCGATTCTTCCCACCACCATCGACCTTCACGTTCATGCTGGTTTGGTAGCACAGCTCTTGTGCATGGCTCGCAACCAATACTTATGAAACCTTTCTCATGAAGCGGGTTGTAAGGCACTTCTGACATACGGATATAATCCCACACTTCTTTAGATGTCCAGTTCGCCAGTGGGTTGAATTTAATTAATATTCTTTCTTCAGTAGAATTGCCGTGGTCAATTTCAACGACAGGTACACTTGAGCGGGTACTTGGGCTTTGGTCCTTGCGTTGTCCTGAAATCCAGGCATTTAAGGTAGTTAATTTTCGTTTTAGGGGTTCAACTTTTCTGATACCGCAACACTCTTTATGGCCATCGTCAAAGAAACTGAATAGCCCTTTGTTTTTAACAAACGCTTGTAAAGCCTCCGCATTTGGCGTCATGACATCAATATCTAAGTGGTAATGAGTTCTTACCGTTTCAATAAATTGATAAGTTTCTGGGTGCAGGCGACCTGTATCAAGCGAAAATACATTTAGATTGTCGGTCAATTTATGAGCTAGCTCAATTAAGGCGACATCTTCAGCGCCACTAAAAGAAATGGCAATATTGTCAATTGAATTAATTGCAAATTTGAGAATCTCACGAGGCGATTTATGTGAAAGTTCTTCGTTTAATTGTGCAATAGCATCGTCAGTAAGGGTATTGATATCGGAGAAATCAATGGTCATGGTTTAATCTCAATCGGCTAATAAAGGTCATTGTGTCTTTTCTCGTGATTTTATAGGACATTTTACAATATGCAAGGACAGACTATTTAGTTAGAATGTCGGCGCTTTGTTTGCAAACAGTAAAGCTTAGGAAATTAGGCTGATAATATTGGCCATTCATTATGAATTTATTATAGATAACCGGAGATTGTTGTGGAATTAGTCTGTCTTGATTTAGAAGGGGTATTAATCCCAGAGATTTGGATTGCATTTGCCGAAAAAACTGGCATAGAAGAGCTAAAGGCTACTACGCGAGATATTCCGGATTATGATGTGCTTATGAAGCAACGTTTACGGATACTTGATGAGCATGGTTTTGGTTTAAATGAAATACAGTCTGTGATATCTGAATTAGACCCACTGCCTGGCGCAAAAGAATTTCTAGACTGGTTGGCGCCTCGTTTTCAAGTAGTCATTTTATCTGATACTTTTTATGAGTTTGCGATGCCGTTGATGGCGAAACTAGGAAATCCGACCCTTTTTTGCCATAAACTCGAAGTGAATGATACAGGCAAGATTACGAACTATTTTCTTCGTCAAAAAGACCCTAAACGTCAGTCTGTTAGAGCATTCCAGTTATTGAATTATCGCGTTATAGCTGCGGGCGACTCTTATAATGATACAACCATGTTAAAACAGGCTGAGGCTGGCGTCTTATTTAAATCGCCTCAAAATGTTATCGATGAGTTTCCACAATACCCGGCAGTTCATGAATATGAAGATCTACAGAAAGAGTTTTTGAAGGCAAGTTTGGTACATAATACATAATACGCGCGTTTAAGATTAAATTTGCATACAATTTTTGTATCGCAATACATAGAAAATTTATATAGGTAAATGAAATGACCGAGCCTTCAACTGATCCATTAACGCCAGATGAACCGACACCAAAACCGCTGTCAGGTTTACGTATACAGAAAGTTCTTGCACAAGCAGGTATTGCTTCAAGGCGTGAAGCTGAAAGATGGATTGCTGAAGGCCGAGTTCAAATAAACGGTGAAACAGCAGTATTAGGTTCGCGTGTTTCCCGGAGTGATCAGATAAGCATAGATGGTAAGCCTCTCGACCGTGAGGAACTGTCAGCTGACCAAGAATATAAAGTGATTGTATATAGTAAACCTGAAGGCGTAATTTGCTCAAATTCCGACCCTGAAGGACGCCCAACTGTGTTTGATCATTTACCAAAATTAAAAAACCAACGATGGATTTCCGTTGGTCGTTTGGACATTAACACTTCAGGTTTACTTATTCTGACGACAGACGGAGAATTGGCAAACCGTCTAATGCATCCTTCATATGAAGTTGATAGAGAGTATGCTGTTAGAATAAACGGTGACGTTGATGATGCTATGCTTAAAAGGCTTAAAGACGGTGTTTTATTAGAAGATGGCGTTGCTAAATTTACCGACGTTCAAGAGTTTGGCGGCGAAGGGCGTAATAAATGGTTTCATGCCGTTCTTATGGAAGGAAAAAATCGTGAAGTACGTCGCCTGTGGGAATCTCAGGACGTACAAGTAAGCAGGCTGAAACGAGTGCGTTATGGTTGTATATTTCTACCTAGTCGTTTAAAAGTAGGCTCTTGGGAAGAGTTAACCGTCAAAGATATCAATGAATTACGTGGGCTTGTTAACCTGGGGCCAATTGGAGAGAAGCGAAAGACTGCTCAAGAGAGAAAGGATGAAGCTCGCTCTCGCTCTAAATCTATTAATAAAAGTAAAAAGGATGCCTTTAACCCTAAAGCGGGTGCATCTAAATTTGGCGGTAAATCGAGAGCTAAGTCAGGCTCAAGCAGGCGCGTACAAAAATAGAACTACTGATACACCTTATTGAAAATAATCTTAGCTATTTTGAGCAATGTCCATACCAATAACTGTATGTTGAAGTTCGCTTGAAATGGCTAGGTTACGGCCTTGTTCTTTTGCAGAGTAGAGTGCTTCATCAGCACGTTGTTTTAGGTTTTCCAGAGACTCATTTTTAACAAAAGTCGCGGCACCCAGGCTGATAGTGACCGGAATGATTTTGCCGTTATATAAGTAAGTATGCTGTTCTACGCATTCTCGAATTCTTTCAGCAATTCTTATTGCTTGATTCGTATCTGAGTCATCAAGTATTAATAAAAACTCTTCACCGCCATATCTAAAGCATAAATCACTTTGTCTTGCGCTTTTCTTAATTGAAGCCGCGAGGTCTTTTAATACCGCATCACCGGCTAAATGACCGTAGGTGTCATTTATCTTTTTGAAGTGATCTACATCTAACATTACAATTGATAACGGGGTGTTGTGGCGAACTGAAAGCTCAGCCTCTCGGTGCAAGCCAGCATCAAGTGCTCGTTTATTGCCGCAGCCTGTTAATTCATCTTTTAGTGCTGATTGTAGTGCTGTTTTGTAGAGAAGCGCATTTCTTAAAGGGAATACTAATGTGCTGGCTAGGCGCTCAATAATTGAAAGCTCTTCTTCGATGAATCTTGATTTTCGAGAAAATGTTATTGAACCGAGCTCATTGTCATCCATTGTTAGGTTGTATTGGCAAGAGTGAACACCGGCCTTATCACCAATTACAATGTTCTTTTGGCCTTCAACTTCATGCAGTAATTGGCTGAAATCCACTAAGCTTTTTACTTCAGTAGCAAACATCTCTATTATATCTGAGGTGTCTAGCGTTGTTTGTAAGCGACGAGTGAGTCTGGATATTATGTCGTTATTTTCTGTAATGCTACGATTAAGATCTCGATAAGTTGAAACGATTCTAGCTTTATTGAAATCGATAGTTTGATCATTTCTTTCGTTACCGCTCATATCATTACTCCTAGAAAATTCAGATTTGCAAAATACATTAAGCTATTTGCATGCCAGTAATTTAAATTGTATTAAATACAGACGGTTATGAATCTGTGTTGGTAAATTGACTCATTCTTGCTGACTTTTATTTTAGTAAAGTCAAATATATGGCAGTCTTTTTCCTCTAAATTAAAAAATCGTAGTGCTTATGTAGCAATCAGAAGTGCTAAAGGCGATAATGCCTCACTCACATGTATCACCCCCCTTAAGGCTCCGGAGTAGAAATAAAAGCTATGCGCTTGAAGTCAATTAAGCTTGCAGGTTTTAAGTCATTTGTTGACGCGACGACAGTCTCGTTCGTCAGTAATATGACTGCCGTAGTTGGACCAAATGGTTGTGGTAAATCAAATATTATTGATGCAGTTCGCTGGGTGATGGGTGAAAGCTCAGCTAAAAATCTGCGTGGTGAGTCTATGACTGATGTCATTTTTAATGGCTCAAGTGGACGTCAACCAGTCGGGCAGGCATCGATTGAACTGCTGTTCGAAAATAATGATGGCAAACTGACTGGCGAATTGGCTGCTTTCTCAGAAATTTCAATAAAACGTAAAGTGACTCGTGAAGGGGTTTCTCAATATTACTTAAATGGCTCCAAATGTCGTAGGCGAGATGTCACTGACATCTTTCTGGGTACAGGCATGGGGCCACGATCATATGCCATTATTGAACAGGGCATGATATCCAAACTAATTGAATCAAAGCCTGAAGACCTGCGTGTTTTTTTAGAAGAAGCCGCCGGTATATCGAAGTACAAAGAGCGACGAAGAGAAACTGAGAATAGAATGCGCCGCACTCAAGAGAACCTTGAACGGCTAGCAGATATTCGTGAAGAATTAGGCAAACAACTACAACATTTAAAGCGCCAAGCCAATGCGGCAGAACGTTATGCCGATTTCAAGAAAGATGAACGCTTTCAGACTGCCAAGTTAAATGCACTCAATTGGCAGAAGCTCGATACGGAACTTCAAGAAAAATCAGAGTTTGTTAAAAAGTACGAATCTGAAATCGAGAGCATATTGTTTGCCAAAACCAACAATGAAAATAAAATCACTTTATACCGTACTCAAGTGGAGGAAAGGCAAGAGCTATATCAAGGTGCACAAACTAAATTTTATCAATCAGGTGCAGAAATTTCTGCATTAGAACAGCAACTTAAATTTCAAAAAACGAAACAGATAGAGCAAGAGCATAAGTTATCTCAGTTACAAAATGAATTGATTGAAATTGATGAAAACTTGTCAGTAGATGTAGAGCAACAAGAAGTAGTTGAATTTGAATTAGAAAATATTTTAATTGAGCTCGAAGAAACTGAAGCGAAATTAGAAGCTGCTGGGTATGAGCTTGAAAGCAAAGAACTAGCTATGCAAACTTGGCAAAAGGAGTGGGCTGAATTTAACGAAGTGAATGCATCAACAAAGCAAGAGCTTGAGCTTAAGCAAAATAAAATACATACCCATGAGCAACGTGTCACTGAGTTAGATCACCGAACTTCTAGGCTCTCAGAAGAAAAAATCTTGCTTACAGAGCAGTTGGCAGAGCTTGATGTTGAGCATTGGCTTAATGAGCAGCAGATAATTGAAGAGCAAGCGCACACATTGCAAGAGGGGATTTCAAAGCAAATACCCGTAATAGATGATGCAAAACAAGAAATTGAGCGTCTTAGTTCGAGTAAGGCTGATATATATCGTCAATTATCTGAAAAGAAAGCGGTCTTAGCTTCATTAGCAACGCTACAGAATGCCGCATTGGGCGACAATGTAGATCAAGAGACTCAGTGGCTAGAGGCGCAGGGTGTTTGTGATCCGCTTCGCCTAATGGACAACTTGAATGTGACGCCAGGCTGGGAGTTAGCAGCAGAACAAGTTTTAGAGGTTTGGCTAAAAGCAGTGTTTATTAAACGTAATACTGCAAATGAGTTTGATGGCGCTGCATTATCTCAGCTACGTAAGTCTATCGTTTTAATTGAATCGATAAGTGATGACAACAGCACAGTAAAAAAACAGGGTACCTTAGCTCAACATATAAGTGGCGTTGAAATATTGATTCCAATTTTGAATAAAATTCATGTCGCCACGTCTAATGATGATGCTTTTCAAATTCGCCATACCTTGGATGTTGATCATTCATGTATTACGCAAGATAACTTATGGCTTGGAAAACATTGGTCTAGAGTTTATTGTCCTGATAAAGGGCAGGGTGGCGTTGTTCTTCGGGCTAAACAAATTTCAGAGCTTAAAGAAGTAATTCCGCAGTTTGAGCTTGACATCGAAAGTAAAGAAAATGCAATCAGGGTATTAAAATTAGCACTCAATGAGGCTGAAACAAATTTATCTGAGCTCGAATCTCTATCTAGAAAAATTGCTCAAGAGCAATCCAAGGTCGCCGCTCAAGTAAGCGCTAATAATGCAAAATTTGATCAAATAGAAATAAGAATTAAAAGACATGAAGAGGATTTATCTGAAATTGCTATAAGTTCAGAGTATGAGAAAATACAACTCGAAGAAACTAAAGAGTCTTGGTTATTAGCCAAAGATAAGCTTGATAGCTTAACTGATGAAAAACTGACTTTTATGAGTCGAAAAGAAACGCTAGATAGCAATCTTGATTCATATCGTCAACAGTTGAAAGAAACACAAAATTTCTTACATCAGTCACAATTAAAGCGGCAGCATAATCTAAATCAAAAACAAATGTTGAATCAAAATATTGGACGACTACGTAATGAATCCAATAATCATAAAAATCAAATTACTGACATTCAATCATCCGAGAGTATGGATGATGAAACTATTGATAACCTTAAATTAACCCTCGAAGGGCTTCTTGAAACACGACTTGTAGCTGAAGATAAGTTATCGGCTGCCAAAAATGCTGTCGATGAAGTTAGTGTAGCCTTAAGAAAAGAAGAAACTAATCGTTCACAATTTGACTTGTCAATTCAAACTTCTCGTAACGCACTTGAATCTGTCAGAATGGATACACAAGCTTTACAGATAAATAAACGTAATTTGCAAGAGCGGATTGAACTTGATGATTTTGAAGTCGATGCTTTGCTAGCCCAGTTAGACGTAATTGATACAGATAGTTATTTGAAGAATTTGATCCGTGAATTAGAAGTGAAAGTTCAGCGTCTAGGCTCCATCAACCTTGCTGCTATTGAAGAGTTCAAAACTCAAAGTGAACGTAAAGAAGGCTTGGATGCTCAAAATGATGAGCTAATGGATGCTCTTGAGATATTACTGTCTGCGATTAAAAAAATAGATAAAGAGACCCGGATCCGATTTAAAGAAACGTATGATCAAGTTAATGAAGGTCTTCAGCGGCTTTTCCCAAAAATATTTGGAGGAGGTTGTGCCTTTCTTGAACTTACCGATGATAACTTGTTAGAAACGGGGGTTGTTATTGTTGCACGGCCTCCAGGTAAGAAAAATTCGACAATTCAACTTTTGTCGGGTGGGGAAAAATCCCTAACGGCTATTGCGCTTATATTTGCTATATTTGAATTAAATCCAGCTCCTTTCTGTATGTTAGATGAGGTTGATGCCCCCTTGGATGATGCAAATGTGGGGCGCTTTGCAAATATGGTGAAAGAAATGTCTTCACGTGTTCAGTTTATATATATATCTCATAATAAGGTATCTATGGAAAAAGCTGATCAATTAATGGGGGTGACAATGCATGAACCAGGTGTTTCTAGGTTAGTATCTGTAGACATTGAAGAAGCATCGGCGCTCGTTGAAAGTTAATTATATGTATTACCACTTATTTAATACTGTGTAGAAATATTGAAAGTTCGCATACTTTAAAATTATAATTTACTTAAGCTTTAATGGTTTCATTTATTTCGAGCCTGTAAATGCAATTTAGTAAATAAAACTGGTTAATAAAGAGAAAAAATGAATTTAAGAGATTGGTTAATTATCATTGGTGTTGTCATCATTATTGGTATTCTTTTAGATGGCTTCCGCCGGATGCGTTTAGCAAAAAAAGACTCACTTCAAATGTCACGAGATATGGGAGGGGATCTTGACATTACACCGATAGATGATGGTTACAACCCAGAACTTCCCGGCGGAGGTGCTAGGATTGTAGGTGGTATCGACGGAGAAGATTCTGACTCAGATGAGTTAGAAACAGATGCTGATACGCTCGCTTTTGATAATTCAGATTTAGACAGTAGAGAAGAACCGCATCTAAGTGAGCCTTTACTCGATCCAGCTAAAGATAATGAATTTTCTGAAACTCTGGTCGCTGATTCACATTCTCGAATTGAAGTAAAATCAGTTGATGTCAAAACTGTACATGCTGGGAGAAAATCCAAGCCATCTACTGCTGAACTTGAATCAAGTAAAGGTAATCACCAGACATTATGTATTGTTATTAATGTTCATGCTGCTACGAATCTTGGTTTTCCCGGTACAGAAGTTAAAAAATTATTAGAGGCATGTGGTTTGGATCATGGCGATATGTCTATCTTTCATCGTCATGAAGAGGATGATCTTTTAAGTCCGATTCAGTTTAGCGTGGCGAACGCAATAGAACCAGGGTATTTTGATCCAGATACTCTAGACGAGATTTCGACACCGGGGGTGAGTTTCTTTATGACTCTCCCAGGACCTAAAGACTACAATAAAGCATTTGAATATATGCTAGAGACTGCACAATGTTTCGCGAGAAATCTAAAGGGCGATCTAAAAGATGAGCAGCTAAGTGTCATCACCCCTCAAACAATTGAACATAATAGACAAAAAATCAAAGAGTTTGAGAGACAACAGCTTTCGAAAGTCCGTACTTGAAACTAAGGATTCTCTTTAGGGAATCCTTAGTCTCTTTTTTGTGCATACATACAACAGAAATATATTGAATGAACCAACTTGAACTCACTGAATTAAAAAATAAAATTAATACCTATAATTATCAGTACTATGTTCAAGACGAGCCTTCCGTACCTGATGCTGAATTCGACCGTCTATTTAATCAATTAAAAACATTCGAGCAAGAAAATCCGCATTTAATAACTGAAGAGTCACCTACGCAGCGTGTAGGCGCTAGCCCCTTATCTCACTTTGAGCAAATCGAGCATAAGATCTCGATGTTATCTCTTGATAACGCTTTTAATGAGCAAGATCTACAGGATTTTGAACAACGTCTGTTTTCAAAGCTTGGTCAATCACAAATTAACTATGTGGCAGAGCCAAAATTGGACGGCGTTGCAGTTAGCCTCTTTTATAAGCAAGGTAAGCTTCAATATGGTGCCACACGTGGCGATGGCAAAATAGGTGAGGATATCACCCATAATGTGCGTACCATCAATTCAATTCCTTTGACATTACTCGGTGATGATTTTCCAGATGAGCTTGAAGTTAGAGGTGAGATCTATATGCCTAAGCGTTCGTTTGAAAGTCTTAATCAACAAGCACAAGCTGCAGGAGAAAAACAGTTCGTAAATCCAAGAAATGCTGCTTCCGGTAGTTTGCGACAGTTAGATCCTAAAATTTCAGCATCGCGAAAATTATCAATGTGTGCTTATTCTCTTGGCTACTTTTCGGGTGGTGAATTACCAGATAATCACTACTCTGCTCTCAAGGAGTTAAGATGTTGGGGCTTTTTGATTAATAAAGAAATGGAGTTACTGACTGGTATTGAGTCTTGTATAACTTATTGTACAAAACTGGCAGAAAAACGAAATAATCTCGACTATGAGATAGATGGTATCGTTTTTAAGGTTAATAATTTTAAACAGCAAGAATCTTTGGGTTTTGTTTCTAGGGCTCCTAGATGGGCAATTGCATATAAATTTCCGGCTCAAGAAGAGATGACTACTTTATTAGCAGTTGATTTTCAGGTTGGAAGGACGGGGGCTATAACGCCTGTCGCGCGTTTAAAACCGATTTTCGTTGGTGGTGTAACAGTTAGTAATGCGACTTTACATAATATGGATGAGATAAAGCGTTTAGATCTTCGGATTGGTGATCAAGTTATTATTCGAAGGGCGGGGGACGTCATACCGAAAGTTGTGAAATCTATTGTTGAAAATAGAGCTGCAGAAAACGTTTCAATTGAATTACCGCAATATTGTCCAGTTTGCCAATCCCCAATAGAAATTGAAGCATCGGGTGTCATTGCCAGATGCAGTGGCACCCTTGTTTGTAGTGCGCAATTAAAAGAGTCAATTAAGCATTTTGCTTCGAGAAAAGCTTTAAACATCGACGGGCTAGGAGATAAGCTTATTGAGCAACTCGTTGATAAGGAGTTAATTGAGGATGTAACTGGTTTATTTACTTTAGATGTAAAAAACCTCACCTTACTTGAGCGAATGGGAGATAAGTCAGCTGCTAAGATTATCTCTGCTATCAATGCATCAAAGCATACTACTTTAAATTGTTTTATTTATGCCCTGGGGGTTCCTGAGGTGGGTGAAACGACGGCAGAGTTACTGGCTAATCATTTCATGGATATAGCTACTCTTTGCGAGGCCAGTGAGGACGACTTAATTGCGTTAAATGATATTGGTCCTGTCGTTGCACATAATATTCGAACATTTTTCTCTCATCCGGCAACATTAAGTAAAATTAAGCAGTTATTAAATTACGGTTTAACCTTTGAGTCATTTGAGCAGGATGCTGCAAGCCTAAATGATCTTAAATTGAATGATATGAAATTTGTTATTACGGGCACATTGAGTGAAATGTCTCGTGATGAGATGAAGTTGTTATTAAAAAAACATGGGGCAAAAGTTTTATCAAGTGTATCCAAAAATATTGATTATCTTGTTGCTGGGGAGTCAGCGGGTTCAAAATTAGACAAAGCACAGAAATTAAATATTAAAGTTCTTAGCTTGACCGATGTACTTGAGATGATCGCTTAAAAATTGATTAACTTGTATTTCAATTTGGCTAGTTTTTACAGTCCATAGTGTGAACCACAAAGCGTTTCCAGGCTCTTAAGCTATGACTGATCAATATAATTTATTATTATTCTTAGTAATATAAATTATATTGACACCCTCTTTATTCGAAATTTACCGAGTACAATAATGGATTATAAAAAGTTACTAGCTCGTTTATTCTTTTGGCATTTGATTTCAATATTCCTGCTTGGCTGTGAAACTGAACTAAGTAAAGAGCCCTTAGAGCTCTACTTTGTACCACCCTCTATATTATATATCGATAGTCCGTATGAAGATGAGTTAGGGGCTTCAGGTGGAAATGGTGCATATAAAATGCGGTATATTCAAAACCCGGAACTGGATGAAGATGAAGAAGGTGATTTCGAAGACAACTATATAGACATGACAATTGAAGACGTCAGTGATACGAAGCCTGCTTTTAGGTTAAGGACATTACCGGTATTAGCTGCTGATAAATGGGAAGAGCTAAGCGCTCAAAAGTTACGTTATCAAATAGAACTCACTGATGGCAGTACGACTAAGATATCAGATTATGAAGTAACCGTTGAGAAAAATACTCTCTCCTTCTTTCAGGAAAATGATGATGTTAATGAGGGGCAAGATGAAATTACCTCATTTCTTAAGTTAAATGAGTTACGGAACTCAGTCGCTGGTATTTGTAAACAAATTGAGGATTTCTATCCAGAGGTGAAAATTGGTGATAATGGCGAGACACTTTATCCTGTTACATTTTCTGTAAGAACGGATGCAATTGTTTCAAAAAGAACAGAATTTCATTACGTAATTCGATCTAACTATGATGAGAGTGTTTCTGAAAGGACAGCGCGAAATATTTCTAAAGCGCGTCCCGGTGTTGATTTTTTAGAAGCCTCTCGTGTAATAGTTTTTGAAGCGGGTGACATAAACTGTGGTGGCTACTTTTATGCTTTAAATGACGCAGTGATTGAATCTTCAGAAGATTTAGAAATTGAATTTACTAAATCTGTAGGCGCTTTGATCGATATTAGTCAGGCAACTAAAACCATAACATTAAATGATGATGAGCCAACTCCAAACTACATTACAGATCGAGTTACGCGTAATCGGGGTGATAATGTTGTTGTACCAATAACACTGGATCAAGTACTAGATAAACCTTTACATATCAACGTAACTGTAGATTCAGATACGACTACAGCAAATTCAAGTGAATTTACTTTATCGCCAGAAAGCGGTGTTGTCATTATACCTGCTGGACAACTTCAGGGCTCATATACAATTAATTTATTAGAGGGCTCAATTGATCAACAAGCTGAAGTCACTGAAGATAAATTAATTTCCGTTAAAACTGATATAGACGTACTCCTAGATAATGACCCATACATAGTCTCTTTAAATGAATGGCCTTTGAATAAGGAGAATAGTACAAACTTCATAGCGTCGAGTAAGGATGAACAAGAGGTTATTGATATGTCTGTTAATTCGTTAGGGCAAGTTTTTATTGCACTTAAGAATGAAACAAACCTTTTAAGAGCAACAGCCTCTATACAACGTTTTTCTCGTGACGGTACAGTTTCTGACTTTATGGAAACTGGCGCTGCACTCATAGAAAAAAATAGTGTGAATGTTATACCCAAAGCCATCATGGCTAATATTGAAGGCAAAGTAGTATTAGTCGCTAATGTGGATGGTTTGTTCAGTGATATACATCGTGGTGAAAAAGATTTTATCGTGGCTATTTACAGTAAAGAAGAAGCGGGTACTTTTTCGTTAGAAAGTGTTAGTCAGTTCGGGACTGAGGGTGACGATACGGTAACTTATGCCGTGCTTCGTAATGAAGAGCTATATGTTTACGGATCAACAAATGGCCTTGTATTTGATGGGGTTCCAGGATTTGAAACAAATAATGGTGGTTTAGATGGCTTTGTATATAAAATTGCAATGACTAATACTAAAGTTTGGTCACGATTTATAGGAACAGTTAATGATGATGTTGTAAGTGGCTTAGATGCAAGTCATCAGAATGTAGCTTTATTAGTTAGCAAAGAATTAAGTGATACGAATATTGATGGCTATGTTCATACACTTGCGGTTAACTCCGGATTAGATAAAGAAAATCCTGAAGACTTAGAGATAGCTTCTCTAAAAAAAGAGAATTTCACAAACCTTAGTTATAATCTAGATAAAGTAAGCTACAGTATTTTAGCTGATAGTGATGCTAGCATATTGGAGTCTGATTTTACCCCCACTCTAACTAGAGATGCGCAGCTGCTTTCTTTTTCAGCATCAAATGAAAAACAAGGTAATATTGAAATTAGCACGGATGAAGAAGATATAGCCGTTGATCTTGAATTTCTTGCTAAAGAAGATCATGCGGTTGTTGGTGGGTATACTGCTGGTGAGTTTGAAGGCTCAAATAAAAAAGGAATAGACAATAATGATGCCTTTATTTCAGTTTTTGATTCCCAGGATGGTTCGACACTAGCGTTAAAGAAAACACTTCAGTTTGGTACGCAAGGTGAAGATCGAGTTTTGAATGTGGTAGGGGTTAGTGAGGATAAATTTCTGGTTCTTTGGAGTGAAAATCATACTTCAACCTTAGACGCTGGTAATTTAGACGGTGAAAAATATATCCGTTATAGAATTTCAGCGTACTCTTCAGAAGGCGAAATGCTAAGTCCGGATTCGGAGTTTTTAACTAGCCAACAATAGCCCCTAATTGAAGACTTAACCTGCCTTATGCTAACCCTTAATAAAGGGTTAGCATTTATGATAACTTACGCTTATCAATTAAAAACGTCTAATAGCTTGTCAATTTCTGTTAGTTTCTCAGCTACATCTTTTGATTTTAGTTCGAACTTTAACTTTGTTGCCCCCTCTAATCTATAAATTTCTGGCTGTTTCTGTACCAGTTGAACTATTTTTAATGGATCTACATTTGTGTCTGGCGCGAATTCGATTCTTCCGGATGTTTCGCCTGAATCAACTTTAACAATGCCAATCTTTTCTGCTTTTAGTTTTAGCTCTGTTTGGCGCATAAGATTTTTGACAGGCTCTGGAAGTAAACCGAAGCGATCAATCATTTCAACTTGTATATCTTTAAGTGCCTTATTGTTTTTTGCGCTAGATATACGTTTGTATAACACTAGTCGCATATGAACATCTGCTAAATAATCATCAGGTATAATTGCTGGGATGCGTAAATTTATTTCAGTGCCCTGGAATGGATTATCGATATTTAGTTCTTTTCCATTTTTAAGGGATTGTACAGCCTGTTCAAGTAGTTCCATGTAAAGAGAGAAACCAATACTTTGAATCTGTCCGCTTTGCTCTTCTCCTAGAAGTTCACCTGCACCACGAATTTCTAAATCATGGGTTGCAAGTAAGAAACCTGCGCCTAAGTCCTGAGATGCTACAATTGCATCGAGACGTTTCTCTGCATCGCCATTAAGCTTTTTAGCGCTAGGTGTCATTAAATAAGCATAAGCTTGATGATGTGAACGTCCGACACGACCTCTTAATTGGTGAAGCTGAGCAAGGCCAAACTTATCCGCACGGTCAATCATAATTGTATTGGCGTTGGGTATATCTATACCTGTCTCGATAATAGTTGAACAAACTAAAACATTGAAGCGTTGATGATAAAAGTCAGACATCGCACCTTCTAGCTCGCGCTCACGCATTTGACCGTGCGCAACTCCCACTCGCGCTTCGGGTAGTAATTTCTGAAGAAAATCGGCTTCCTTCTGAATACTCTTAACATCGTTAAATAGGTAATATACTTGGCCACCACGGAGTATTTCACGTAATAGTGATTCTTTTATTAGAGCATCTTCACGTTCACGCACAAAGGTTTTAACCGATAAGCGCTTAGCTGGAGGCGTGGCGATGATAGATAGGTCACGTATCCCACCCATTGCCATATTTAGGGTTCTAGGAATCGGAGTTGCAGTCAAATTTAGAATATCGACACCGGCTTTAAAGCTCTTTATTTTTTCTTTTTGCTGCACACCAAAGCGGTGTTCTTCATCGATAATTAAAAGTCCGAGATCTTTGTACTTAACATCCTTTTGAATTAGTTTATGCGTGCCCACAATGATGTCAGTTTTGCCTTCAGCTAAGCTGGTTAGCGCAAGGGCTTGCTCCTTTGGAGAGTTGAAACGCGAAAGTACATCTACCTTTATGGCAGTATCTGCAAATCGGTCTTGAAAGGACTCATAGTGCTGTTGAGCGAGTAAAGTTGTAGGCACTAAGATTGAGACCTGCTTGCCAGAGTGTGTAGCAATAAAGGCGGCGCGCATAGCCACTTCTGTTTTCCCAAAACCAACATCGCCACAAATAAGGCGATCCATTGGTTGTTCCCGTGTCATATCATGCTTAACTGCTTCAATGGCAGTCCGTTGATCGGGTGTTTCTTCGAAGGGGAAACTCGCACAGAATGCACGGTAGGCTTCACCAGGAATATCATTTTTAAAACCTTTCTTTGCTTCTCGTTTAGCATACACTTCAAGTAATTCTGCTGCGGTGTCACGGATTTTTTCTAAGGCTTTTTGTTTTGCGACGCTCCATTTTTCGGTTCCGAGGCGGTGTAAGGGGGCTAAAGATTCATCGGTTCCGCTATAACGAGATATTAAATGCAAGGATGACACCGGCACATATAATTTAGCTTCGTGTGCGTATTCCAGGGTTAGGAATTCATCTACATGATCACCTACTTTGAGCGTTTCTAATCCTCGATAACGGCCTACACCGTTATCAATATGCACGACAGGTGAGCCGATAGTGAGTTCGGTTAAGTTTTTAACTACCATTTCCGAGTTGTCAGAGGCCTTTTTACGTCGTCGGCTCTGTATAACTCTCTGCCCAAATAGTTCTGTTTCACTGATTACCTGAAATGGTGAGCTTTCTTCAATGAAGCCATGGCTAATGCCACCGATAGTCATAATTACTGGGTGAGAATGGTTATGAGATGCCAACCATCCATCTGCACTGTGATAAGCTAAGTTGTATTGTTTGAATAGGTCACTTAATACTTCACGACGACCAGCAGATTCGGCCACAATAATTGTGCAGCCTGAAAATCCATCTATGGTCGTTTTAAGTTTACTGATAGGGTCAGTAGCCCTGTCATCAACGTTCACATCTAGTAGAGTGGAAAAGCTTAGGTTTTCCTTTCCGGTAGCGGCCTTTAATTTATTTTGTGCTAGTGTGACTCTTGGGAAGGCTTTGATTTTTGCAAAAATCTCATCGATGCTTAAGAATAAATTTCTTGGCGGTAGAATAGGACGCTGTATGTCATGACGTCGATCTTCATAACGTATATTTATCTCTGTCCAGATTGATTCAAGATTGTCAGTCGCCTCTGGTGGTGTCAGGACTAACGTATTAGTAGGCAAATAATCAAATAAGCTACTCATATCATCGAAGAACAAAGGGCTGTAATACTCAATTCCATGAGGTTTGATGCCTTCTTTGATATTGCGAATTAATGGCGAGTTAGCCGCAGCATTAGGGAACTGTTCAAGCCATTTATTGCGAAAAGCGAGGCGGCTTTCAGTGTCCCACGGAAACTCATGAGCAGGCAGTATTTGTAGTTTCTTGAGTTTCTGTTTTGAACGCTGGGTTTCAGGGTCAAAGGTCCGTAGGCTTTCTATATCTTCATCAAATAACTCAATGCGCACTGGAGTTTCACTGCCCATCGGAAAAATATCAAAGATTGCTCCGCGTGTTGTGTATTCGCCATGTTCATAAACAGTATCGACTTGACGATAACCTACTGCTTCGAGCATTTTACGATAATTGGCGATATGAAAGGTTTGACCAACAGTTAACGATATTGAGTGTTGCTGCAAAAAAGTAGCAGGTGGCAAGCGGTGTAGAAGGGTGTTAAGTGGAATGATTAATATACCTTTTTTTACCAAAGGTAATTGGCTAAGTGTATCCAAACGTTGGGAGATAATATCTTCGTGCGGAGAAAACGTATCGTATGGCAAGGTTTCCCAGTCAGGAAAGACGAATATTTGGTCGGCACCTTCATTAAAAAATCTTAGGGAGTGCTCAAGAGCAATGGCCTGTTGTGAATCTTTAGCAATAAATAAGCAAAAGTTATCGATGCTTTTTAATAATGCGTCAATAATGTAGGGATTCGCGCCAGCAGGAATATTACCCCAAATTCGATGATCTTGAGCTATATTCGGAATGCCGCCTTTAGGGAGGGCGTTTGTGGAATTGGGAAAACTTTGCATAGGTGTCCGCTAAATATATTTACATGTTTTGAGGCTGGGAATAATACCGCTGAGTCACTTTTTTTGCACGACTCTGTTGTATTTATTGAGTTGGATTTTATGCTCTATAGCAACAGATCTTCAGTTATAGGGTGAAATGAGCTTGCTGAGTCGATGAGAGAATTAGCAGTTAATGAAGGTACACCGTAAACTTCTGCTTCAACGGCATAATCCATTTTGATGCGTTCAAGAAGTAAATCAAAATCCCCATCACCCGAAAGTAAGATAACTTTATCTACGTTAGGCGCAGTAGCCATTACATCTATGGTGATGCCTACATCCCAGTCACCTTTTGCTGAGCCGTCACTTCGTTGGATATAAGGTTTTAGCTTTACTTGGAACCCTATATATTTTAGAGCATTTTGAAATTTTAATTGCTGATCATCACCTCTATGGATAGCGTAAGCTTGGGCTTTTACTATTTCACCTTCAGCACTAATCTGTTGCCATAATTTACGATAGTTAAACTGTCGGCCGTAAGTGTCACGTGTAGTGTAGTAAATATTTTGTACATCAACAAAGATTGCAATTTTTTTCAAAGTGAGTTGCCTAAAAAATAAACGATTTATGATTTCATATTATGCGACTAATTATGGCATAATCCGCGCCTGATTTTGCTCTACTTTTTATTACACTTTAATATTGGAATTCTATCTTGCTTACGACTGCGAATATCACTATGCAATTTGGCGCTAAGCCACTTTTTGAAAATGTTTCCGTTAAATTTGGCAATGGCAACCGTTATGGTCTCATTGGCGCCAATGGCAGTGGCAAATCTACCTTCATGAAGATTTTAGGCGGCGACCTTGAACAAACTAGTGGTAATGTCTCAAAAGATCCTAATGAACGTATCGGTAAATTGCGCCAAGATCAGTTCGCTTATGAAGAGTTCAATGTTATTGATACTGTTATTATGGGACACGAAGAGCTTTGGGCTATTAAATCAGAAAAGGATGCTATCTACGCCAATCCAGAAATGACCGAAGCTGACGGCATTCGTGCAGGTGACTTGGAATCTGAGTTTGCTGAAATGGATGGCTACAGTGCTGAAGCCCGTGCGGGTGAATTATTAATTGGTGTCGGTATACCAACAGAGCAACATTACGGGCCAATGAGTGAAGTTGCACCTGGCTGGAAATTAAGAGTACTCTTGGCTCAGGCGTTATTTTCTGATCCAGATATTCTGTTACTCGATGAGCCAACCAACAACCTGGACATAAATACTATTCGCTGGTTGGAAGGTGTCTTGAATGACCGTAACTGTACAATGATTATTATTTCGCATGATAGACACTTCTTAAATAGTGTTTGTACGCACATGTCAGATTTGGATTATGGTGAAATTCGCTTATTTGCCGGAAATTATGATGAATACATGACAGCTGCCACTCAATCACGAGAGCGCTTACTGTCTGATAATGCAAAGAAGAAAGCACAGATTGCCGAATTGAAGAGCTTTGTTAGTCGTTTCTCAGCGAATGCATCAAAATCAAAGCAAGCGACGTCTCGTGCAAAACAGATAGATAAAATACAGCTCGATGAGGTTAAGCCTTCAAGTCGTCAAAACCCATTCATCCGTTTCGAGCAGGATAAAAAGCTACATCGCATGGCGCTTCAAGTTGAAGGTCTATCTAAAACTTATGATGAAACACTGTTTAAAGATTTAAACCTAATGGTCGAAGTTGGAGAGCGTATCGCGGTTATTGGTCCGAACGGTATTGGTAAAACGACACTTCTTCAATGTCTCACTAATAATATTGAAGCGAGCTCTGGTAGTATAAAATGGTCTGAAAATGCTGAAATAGGTTACTACGCCCAGGATCATGCAGCAGATTTCGAAGAAGATAAACTCTTACTTGATTGGATGGGGAAATGGGGACAAGAAGGTGATGACGAGCAAGTCATACGTGGAACCTTAGGTCGCTTACTCTTTTCACAAAATGATATCACTAAATCTGTAAAAGTTATTTCAGGAGGTGAGCAAGGACGTATGCTTTTTGGCAAAATGATGTTGCAACGTCCCAATATACTGTTGATGGATGAGCCAACAAACCACTTAGATATGGAGTCAATTGAGTCTTTAAACTTGGCATTAGAGAACTACGAAGGTACTTTGATCTTTGTAAGTCATGATAGGGAATTTGTTTCATCGTTAGCCACACGAATCATTGAGCTCACACCGACCGGAATTATTGACTTTAACGGTAATTATGAAGATTACCTTGCAAGTCAAGCCTAGCTTAATAGGCATAGTTAGATAACTGTTATTAAAGGGGGGTGGTAAACCCCCTAAAAAAGGAGAATAAAGCATGGCTTTATTCTCCTTTTTTGTAATTGGGTCATGTAACTTTTTTGTCTTTTAGCTCTTTTTTACACGAAACTAGGCAGTGTGTTTGTGGCGATAAGTGTCATTTAAATACTGAAGAATTTCTTTCGATTCAAACAACTCTGTTTTTGTATTTGGGTCAACCAAAAAGGGTACCTGAACATTTCCGTGTTTTTTAAAGAAGGCATCTCGTTTAGTATTTTCTAATGGGCGATAGGGCTTCAAAGTAAACCTGAAATTAGCCGGCCCCATATCTGACATCTGCTGTTTACCAAGGTTAACCAGTAAATAGGGGAGTTCTAATTCACACAATAGTTCTCGAACAGGTCGCGAATAAGGACTTGATTCAAAACTATATAAGGTTAGTGGTAACTCGGCAGGTATAGACCTTATAACGCGTTTACCAGCACCAAATCGAACTAAGCTAGCCATTAGGGACGCTGCATTATTCAATTTGGTATTTGTTAATTTGGCCGGTGTTTTTGCATCACGGTATTCTTCAAATAAATAACTGACGATTGCATCTCTTCCAACAATATTTTGTTTGGTATTCGGATCAACCAGCCTAGGTAACTGATCGCTCCCTGACTGTCTTTTTAGTTTGCGAATGTCTTTTCCGCCAATAGGGCATGGCGCTATCATCGCGTTTAAATTAAGTTCTGTAAGCGCCTCTCTTACAAATCGGCATTCCGAACAACCCTCTTGATCAAAGAGAATGATGTCTTGCTCTGGTTGAGCGGCTACTTTACTGGCTGAAGTACCTCGCCAAGACCTTAATGTTGACGCCGTGATTGACGTAGCGATATTAAGAGCACTTTTCATAGTTATCCTTTTACTTTAAACATACTTAATTATTGAATGTTACCGGATTTGGGTTGTAAATACACGCAGGTCAACTATAACTGTAAATACAGTGAAAGTTAAAAAGTGAACGTTTATTCACTATATTTTCATAAATGAAAAATAACAATGAAATGACCATACGGAGTTTATATGTTTAAAATGAGTTTTGTGGCATTAAGTATTTTAGTTTCTGCCTCTAGCTTTGCCGCTGAAAAAATAAATATTTGTTCAGATAATAATCTGTGGTATCCCTTTACCTTTGTTGAAGAGGGCAAGGCCACAGGTTTGCAAATTGATATTATAACCAAAGCACTTACTAACTTAGGTTATGAAATAAACTTTAAGCCTTTGCCTTGGAAGCGATGTCTAGCAGCAGCAGAAGATGGTGATTATGATGCGATCGCAACAGCTTCATATAAAGATAAACGTGCGGTTTTTTTAAATTATCCTATTGATGCCGCCACAGCCAAAAAGTCAAAAGAGCGAGTTATGCAAGTTGAGTATAGTGTTGTCACAATTGCATCTGAGGCCTATGAGTTTAATGGCGATGTTAATACGATTCCGGAACCTGTTCGAGTGCCAAGAGGGTATTCAGTAGGGGATGGCTTAAGAAAACAAGGAGTTAAAGTCGATGATGGCGCTTCAGGTGATGAAAAAAACATAAAAAAACTGCTTAGAATGGGTAAAGGTTCAGTCGTGACTTTACCGCAGATTGTTGAATTATTAGAACAAAAAGAGGCTTATAAAGATAAGCTTTATGTTAGTAAAACCCCGGTAAAATCTAAGTCTTACTATCTTCCATTTTCAAAGAAAAGCAAAATCTCAGTCGATGATCAACGCAAAATATGGACTGCTATTACGAAAGTACGGAATGACTCAGTATTTATGGAAAGTGCTTCTTTGAAATATTGATCTAAGGCTTAACTATTATCTATTTGAGTGGTTTGATATACCAATAACAAGCCACTTAACTAGATGTTAATTTTTATAACTAAATCGATATCAGAATGCAGATTTTTTTAGTTACAAATTACTAGTTTCTGATGGCGTGGACTAACACTAAATGTCGAAATATATTTGAGTGAACATTTAATATGCCGTCTAGGCGTGCGTTAATATGGATTTGTATTCTACATATAACTTACTTGCAGAAAAAATAGAATACCCTAGAAAAGTGAAGTTTGAGAAAAGTATAAGGGCTGATAACAGAGAAGCTGCCGGAAAAAATAAAGAAATTATAAGTGTAATCAATGACAATAACTGTAATTTAAATTGAATTTTTGCCCGTCTGACTGGCAAGATTGTATGCATGGTAGGTAGTTTTTGTATTTTTTCAAAGTCACTGCCGCAATCTCTTTGTAAATGCATATAAATCAGAAATGGGACTATTTTATACTGCATTCCAATGATTACGGAGCAAGCAAACCCTATAAGCATAAAAATACCTATTAGAATATTTACCTTCATTTGATCAATTCTTAATAAACCACCACTCATTTCGTTGATATTGCTAAAACATAAGATAAGACTGGTGCTTATTAGGCTGGTTAAAGCAAGTCGCCAGCAATTAACTGTCATATCAGGAACTTTACGCCTTCTTTTGCTTAATAAAATCAGTGAATAGAGCGCGTAGCTAAATGCCGACGCACAGACTAAGAAAACCCCCAGGTTTTGTACCAACTTTATGACATAAAAATTTGTTATCACCAAACCAGTAAATAGTACAAATGGTAGATATTTACTAATTACTGCATGGTAGTTGGGGGTAACATGAAACATCGGAATAACTTGAAAGCTGACAGCAATCACCAACAGGAGTAACCAACCTGATACCCCCCAAAGCATATGCAAGTAAGAAAAGCTTTGGCTAGATATAAAAGCAGGAAGGGAGTTTGGATATAGGTATCCAAGAACTTTTAACACCCCAAATAACACTGTTAATAGTAAAGATAATACTGCCAATTTAATGGCTGTAATTGAGTGACCTCCTGCTATTTTGTGAATTAATACTGAGCCTAAGGCGAACAAAAAACTCACGAATGACGTACCCAGGAATGTAATCATTAAGTAAAAGTATGTTTGTTGTCCTGAGATAAATGCCCAGGCCAGTAATAGAGTGCCTGTAAATAGAGAGGTATGCACTAAGGTTGCTAATTTGAATTTACCCGGTATTTGTCGGCCACTTATAACGGGTAAAACTTGAAATAGAGCACCAAGCATTATCATGGCCATGAAACCAAGAGTAAAAAGATGTGTAGCGGCGAGTAACATCGGCGACCACTGAGTAGTAAGCTCACCGTTTATTGCCAGTAGAACCGAAGCCGTGGCACCCAGCCACGGTGCGGTATTAAAAAAACGTAAAGGTATATGTAAGCTTGGAATGTTTTCTAGATTTAAACCTTTCGAGGTCATAAAAAATCTCTCAATAAAGGCTCATCTTTTAGTTTATCCAAATCATCATCAAAGAAAAATATGAATACACAATTATGTTCTGTTTGATGAATGATTTTATGCTCAATATTTAAGTCTTTAGCGAGATCAAATAATGGATAAGGTATTCTTCGATGTGTCATGTAAAGGAATTCGCGAGACTTCAATGTTCTGAGAATAGCGCTAGCCAGTACAAAAGGCTCCGGTGGTTCCAATAAGCAGGCATCAAGAATATGTTTCTTCATAGAATTACTTTAATAATCCAGATCAGTTGAAATCAGACGTGTTACTAGGTTAATAGCTTATGGGCATTTGGAATACAGTTTTCGATCATAGGGTAAAGTATTTGCTCTTCCTTCATATTATGTTGCTGCATAAGCATCATAAGTGTTTCTGATAAACCTAGAAATTGAGTGCTGTTTTGATCTGCTATTGATTGTTTGATTTGTGAAACTAGGATACGCATTTGTTTATGCTCGTTACGCATAACCTGAGTGGGGCCCATTGGGCCGTTAATTTCTTCAAGCGCAGGAAAAAGTACATTTTCTTCTTTTTCAGTAATGTGGGACTCTAATTCTTTTGTGAATGACTCCCATGCAGTAAGGGTTTCATTCCAATCTTGATTGGCTGCGGATTCTTCTGCTTTAGCAAATAACTCATCACATTCACGGTGGTTATGTTGCATTAATTCACTAATTGAATTCATTATACTGTCCTTCTTTAAAAATATAAAAAGAAGGGTCTCATGTGTAAATGAAATATCAAATGATTTAAATCATTAAAGTTTATATCTTTATAAGGTGGTGTTGAATGGTTTCTAGGGCTCAATGTTTGTGTACAGTTAGAAAAAAGCTTATGAATTTAGAGGTTGTTGTAGATACTCTCAATTCTGGATAAAGCATTATCAGTCTTGCGACAGTAGGACTTGTGATCCATAGCATAAGTAAATACAACACTAATACGATAAGTGTTCTTTACCTTTGTGCATTCGGTTACTTCGCCTGCTACATTTGATTGAGCAATGTACTTTCCTTTAAAGCAAATGGATATTTTCTCTTTTGCTTTAAGAGGTTTTCTGGATTTAATAGCCATTCCATAGCGATTGATATCTAGGCAGCGTACTTCAAGAGAAGAGCTGAACCATTTTTTCAAGCCGGTTGAATGAATAGAAATCCGTAAATCGGGAGCTTTATGTCGACGTTTTATGCGTCTTTCAGCCCAGTTTACGAGTTTTATTTTATGCATAGCTTACTTGTGTGATGATTCGTCATGATTAAGTGATGATATTAAACGTTTAATGCCTAATAAATCAATATGAACATACGATTGTTTATAGCGTTTTTGTCTGTATTCAAGTTGTTAAGTTCCTTCTATTTGCTAAGATCAATGTAAGTCCAAAACTAATAGTAAGGTGTAATGTGAAACCTCTAAACGCGAAACAGTTGTACGCAGCTTGTGAACAGAAGGATCTTCCTTTCACAAGTACGAAGTCATTACCTTCACTCAATGAGTTTGTAGGGCAGGCAAGAGCGCATGAAGCTATACATTTCGCCATGGCTATGCCTGACTCTGGTTATAACGTATATGCTGTTGGTCGGAACGGTTTAGGCAAGCGAACTATGATCTTGCGATACCTTGATCAACATAGAAAAGCAAAACGAAATATTTATGACTGGTGTTATGTTGCAAATTTCGATGAACCTAGGTCGCCTAAAGTTTTAAAGTTACCTGTCGGAATGGGGGCAAATCTTAAAAAAGATGTTGAAAAGCTAATGATCCGTTTGGTTAAAGGTATCCCCCAAGCATTTGAAAATGATCAATACTTTCAACGTTCAGAGCTGCTAAAAGCTGAATATGCCGATAAACAAGACTTGGAACTTGAGAAAGTAGGCAAGCAAGCCAAGAGGAAAAAAGTCAAATTATCATTAACGACTCCTGGTGGTTACCGTTTGACGGCGATGTCTGGTAAAGAGGTACATACTGCTGAAAGCTTTGAATCTTTATCTGAAGACGACAAGAATAAGTTTGACGAGGTCATCAATAAGCTAGAATTAAAATTACGTGGAGTTATCCGTAAAATCGCTGCCTGGGAGCAGGAATTTGTTGATAAGCAGCAAGCCTTAAACGAAGAAATTGTTTTAAGTGTAACTCAACATCTTATTGATAATCTGGCAAATAAATACAAACAACACCAATTGGTTGTAGAGTATTTAAATGATCTTCAAACTGATATTGTGAGTAATATTGATACCTTTTTAGAAGATAGTGAAGAACAGGGCTCAATGTCTAATGCAACGCTTGAAAAAAAGTTGCCAAGGCGTTATCAGGTAAATGTTCTTGTTCAGCATAAAGATGATAAAGAACCTGTTATTGTTGAAGAAAATCCTAATTATCATACATTATTTGGCTATGTCGAACATGTGACCTATAAAGGTACGGTCTTTACTGACTACTCATTAATACGTTCTGGCTGTTTACATCGTGCTAATGGTGGCTTCTTACTAATTGATGCAATTAAAGTCCTAGAGCAACCTTTTGTCTGGGATGGTATCAAACGGGCACTTCGTTCACGTGAGTTACAAATCAATTCTTTAGAAAGAGAAGTAACCCTTTCAGGAACTATTTCACTTGAACCTGAAGCGATCCCTTTGGACATTAAAATTATATTATTTGGGGACCGCGAAACATATTTATTATTGCAGAGCTATGATCCTGAATTTGAGGAGCTTTTCAAGGTTACTGCCGATTTTGAAAATGAAATGCCTCGTACTAAAGAGTCTCAAATTCTATATGCGAAATTCATTTCTAGCCTTGTTAATGAAAAAGGTTTTTTGAATTGTGACAGAAAGGCAGTTGCTCGGGTTATTGAATATAGTTCCCGTCAGGCAGAACATCAGAAAAAATTATCATTGCATGCTTCAGAAATCTCAAATCTACTGCGAGAATCTAACTTCTGGGCTAAAGAACAGCGTTCCACCATGATACGTCAGCCACATATTGAAAGAGCATTAGAAAGTTATGCACATAGAAATGGTCGCTTTAAAGATAGAGTCTTTGAAACTATCAAGGATGGGTCTACTTTAATTTCAGTCTCTGGCCAGGTTGTTGGTCAAATAAACGCCTTGTCGGTTTATTCTACTGCTGGTGTTGAGTTTGGAATGCCTAATCGTGTCACTGCAAATTGCTATTTTGGTGATGGTGATATTACCGACATTGAGCATCATGCTAAGCTTGGTGGAAATATACATACTAAGGGGGTGTTAATACTATCTTCTTATTTGTCTTCTCTATTTGCCAAAGAAGATATGATGCCTCTATCTGCAAGCATTGCATTTGAGCAATCGTATGGTGAGGTGGACGGTGATAGTGCATCTTTAGCTGAATTCTGCGCTTTGATTTCTTCTTTGGCTGAAATACCCATTTTTCAACATTTTGCTGTCACAGGGTCGGTTAATCAGTTTGGTGAGGTACAACCTGTTGGCGGGCTAAATGAAAAAGTAGAAGGTTTTTTTGATGCCTGTGAGTTGCTTGGACTAAATGGTCAGCAAGGTATTCTTTTGCCTGAAAGCAATATTGTGAATTTGATGCTCAGTCAGAAAGTTTTGGATGCTGTAAACAAAGGTCAATTCAGAATATATCCCATAAAACATGTTAATGAGGCTCTCGAATTATTAACAGATATGCGTGCAGGAAAATATAAAGACGGAGAATTTACTGAAGGCAGTATCTTTAATATTATTGATCACAAATTATCTGATTTACGCAAAAAACATGATGACGAAGAAAATTAGAAAATTAAGTAATATGAACAGACTTATCACAAAACTCGTCCTACTATTTATTTATATTAGTAGTAGTTTTTCTTATGGGTCAGAGGATATAAAGTTGCAAGGAGAGCTCACACAAGGCTCTTTATTAATTGGAAAAGTGACACCAGGCTCTGATGTCTTTTTAGACGGGAAAGAGCTTGATGTAACCCAATTTGGTGAATTTGTATTTGGTTTTGGCAGAGATTCAAAACTAGATCACCAGCTTAGCTGGAGGGATCCTCAAAATACGCAGCATAAAAAAGAGCTCAAGTTAAAAAAGAGGCAGTATAAAACGCAAAAGGTCGATGGTGTACCGCAAAAAACAGTCACGCCAAGCCAAGATAAACTGTCGCGCATTAGGGCTGAATCTGCTCTAGTTAAAACTGCTCGGCAAACACTCTCAGTACATAGATATTTTTTACAGACCTTTATAGTGCCTTTAGATGCGCCTATAACAGGTGTTTATGGCAGTCAGCGAATTTACAATGGTACACCCAAAAGGCCGCACTTTGGACTAGATTATGCGGGTCCAGTTGGAACCTTAATACATGCTCCCGCTGATGGCGTTGTGACATTGACTCATGATGACATGTTTTATTCTGGTGGTACTTTAATTATGGATCATGGTTACGGTGTATCATCTACTTTTATTCATTTAAGTGAATTATTAGTGCGTGATGGTCAAGAGATTAAGCAGGGAGACGTGATCGCGAAAGTGGGTTCAGGGGGGCGATCTTCAGGCCCGCACCTGGATTGGCGTGTAAACTGGTTTAATGTTCGTATAGACCCGCAGCTTGTACTTAAGCTGAACGGCTTATAGAACGTTACTTACCCAACAAGCTTTGACCACAAATTCTTAATATATTTCCGCTCAGAGCCTGTGAGCCAGGATGACATAAATAGCTCACACCTTCAGCGATATCAAGAGGCTGGCCACCTTGAGACAGTGAATTCATTCTACGTCCAGCCTCCCGCGTTAACAAAGGCATACTTTTCGTCATCGTTGTTTCTATGAACCCTGGTGCAATTGCATTAATTGTCAGCCCTTCACATCCTTCTGAGCTTATACGACGAGTCATTGCTTCAACATACGATGCTATACCTGCCTTAGAGCAGGCATAATTGCTCTGACCAAAATTTCCTGCAATACCCGAAATTGAAGAGATACAAATAATTCGTGCTTTTGGGGAAAATGCTTTATTTTTTAGTAAACCCTCATTAATGTTTATTACTTTAGATAGATTAAGCTTGATAACCTGATCCCAGAAATGCTCAGGCATTTTGGCAAGAGTTTTATCTCTTGTAATGCCCGCATTATGAACAATAATGTCGATTACACCGAGTTGGGCTCCGACAGTATCGAGAATCTTCTGAACCGCATTCTCTTCCGCCAAGTCGATTGCCAGGCTATGACCATCGATTGAGTACGCGAGTTTTTTAATGGCATTCAGCTTTGATGGTATATCTAAACAAATAACCTTTGCCCCATCACGCGCCAATATTTTAGCTGTCTCAAGACCAATGCCTTGTGCAGCGCCTGTGACTATTGCAAGTTTACCTTTCAGAGGTTGCTTCCAATTAATTTTAGTTGTTTTCGAAGGTATGTTTATTACATCAATAGATTGACCGGTGATATATGCAGACTTAGAAGATAAGAAAAAAAGCAAGGACGAGTTTAGTGCTTTTTGAGCGCCTTTTTCTAAATATATTACATTACAGGTAATTCCTTTTTCACCTACTTCTTTAGCGATAGATTTACAAAAGCCCATTAAGGCTGCTTGAACCGATGCATGCTCAGTATCGGCTATCCGTTTCGGAATTTGCCCAATAATTATCATACGGCCATTATTTTTGATTTGTCGAATAGCATTTTTGAAGAATAGATATAAATACTTCAAATCATCGCTTGTTGTTAAACCTGTGGCATCAAATATAAGGTGTTTGAATCGTGTGGTATGAAGATTATCTAACTGGAGCTCGCTGGTGCAGGATTTGTATTTTACAGGAGTGCCGGAAAACATAGAGTTTGATTTTCTCGCAAGAAACACTGCGCAATTATCGTTTTCTACTATTTTTAAGATATTTTGTAATGCAAAGTTGTGTTTTGAACTTGCAATCAGTACGCTGCCTGTAGGTGTTGATAATACGTCTGTAGGGGAACGAATTAACTCTACTGGTTTGGGCAAGTTGAGGGCTTGAATTAAATGTTGGCCTAACTGGGTATTTGCAAGTTTTAAATATAGGTCATTCATAAGCAGTTTGATTAGCTGGTGGTTAAGGCCTTTAATCGGGTCGACCTTTAAGGATGAAATGAGTCTATCTTACTCTCAGCTAACTATAAATACTCTGACTCGTTTTTGGTTAAAAATTCATCCCTAAGTGTAAATAAGCAATTAAACATAAAACTGGAAGAATACATGAAACAGCAAACTCAAGATGCTGAATATGCACAACAATGGATTACGTTCCTCCGTAAACGAAATACTGTGCTGAATATAATCTGGCCCATATTGTTTATGTTACTAGTTGCCACGTCTGTGGCGGCCATTTATTTTTATCTTGAGAGTGTAAACTCAGGATTGAATGTAGCAAACTCAAATTCAAAAATAGCTAAACATATTGAGTCAAATGCTGTCTTACTTTCAACCAATGAAGCGCTTCAAAGGCAAAATGAAACACTTATAAGTGAGAAGGCGTTTCTTAAATCAGGTCAAGATAAATTAGCTGCAAGTCAGGATGATTCTGCGTCAAAACTTGATATAAGTAAGCAAATTATTCAAACCTTACAGACTCAAGTAGACACATTAAAAACTGAAAAAACTATCATGCTTGATGCATTAGGTGAGGCAAAAGCACTTTTAGTTCAGCAGAATAAAGCTAGCGCATCCGACCTAAGTGAAAAGAATAAAAAATTCGATGAAGAGTATGAGCAACTTAGTAAGCAGATTAAATCAAGGAAAATTGCATATACAGCACTGGCAAACAGGCAAAAAGAAATGCAGTCTGAGATAGACCGGCTTGTAAATGTTAACATTGAAGCAAAATCGAAACTTGAAAAGCAAATCAATGCTCAAAAATTAGCCGAAACAAATTCAAGATCTAATATCAAGGAATTAGAGAGTTTACGTGCCGAAAATAAATTACTTGAAAATAAGTTACAACTTATAGTTTCTCCTATTGTAGAAAAACCTACAGAAACAATAATCTCTCAAAATAAAGGCCGAGGTTTGGACGCTATTCAGGCACCAAGAAAGCGTTCTCAAAAAATAACCCAGCCTGATATGAAAGCTCAAAAGAATGGTAAAACTAATTCATTTGATTTTGATCAGATGTCAGTTAAATAGCTTTTTTTATTTAAAGTCACTTCTAGAATGGCTTTATATTTAAGAAATATTCAGGTGTATCCTAGATTATTTAATATGTAATTAGGTTATTGAAAATATTTATTCAAGATATATTCGCTTATGTTTTGATTTAGTCAATTTTTAAATGCATCTAAATAAATAACAATAAATAAAGGGATTTACATTGCAAAACTTGCTTAATCACTTCAATCACTTTTTTGAATCTGCCCCTGATCGACTCCTAAAGCGGCGCACTCTAGTCATTACATTATTTGTTTTTTTATCCGGTGTATTTATATATGGAATGATAAGTAAATTTAGTATGGACATGTCTTTGGAAAGCTGGTTTCAAGACGATGACCCAACAAAAGTATCACTTGATCAGTTTCGTCAGCAATTTGGAAGTGATGATGGGATATACATTGTTTATGAAGCAAAAAATGGGGATGTTTTTTCAGAAACGGCCCTATTAGCTATCAAGCGACTTCATACTGAGCTGGATGAAATAAGACTAGGCCTTAGAAGAGCAGCATCAGATGTAATTTCGCCAGACGATATTAATCACAGTAGTATGCTAAAGCGCATTGTACAAATTGATAGCTTATACAATGCGCGTTATCAAATAGCTGAAGGGGATACTTTAATCTCTCAAAAGCTATTGTCATCCGACTTTCCTGAATCTCAGGCTGCGCGAGAAGAAAAACGAAAGCTAGCAACTTTGCAAGAAAGCTTTCAATTGAGTCTTTATTCAAAAAACTATCAATATGCAGGCATCAGACTAAAGACAGATTTTGGTGTCCGTCCCCTTGATAATCCATCATATAAAAATATTGAAGTAGATCTTTTAGCCCAGGATGATTTTGACTTCAGTGATGCTGACGACGACCTGATGACCGGAAATTTAGAAGGCTTGTCTGTAGATACCAGCTTAGATCAAGAGCTTGTTGAATATCAAGAGATGCAAATGGACGAGTATCTTACTTTTATGAATGAACTTAGGACGCTGGTTGCAAAACCAGAATATAAAGATTTCAAATTTCATTTTACGGGTAATGCCGCAATGATGGAGTTTGCTATGAATAACATGAAACAAGCCTCAGGGCTTATGGGCTTAATGTTATTGGCCGTGGTTGTTTTACTTTGGCTTCTATTTCGATCATTTAGCGCGGTATTTTGGCCTGTTGTTGTCATAGCGTGCTCTGCATTTTGGTCGATAGGTCTATTAAGTTTACTGGGTGTGACCTTATCAACTATGGTTAGTTTGTCATTCATGTTGATATTAGCCGTAGGAACAGCAGATTGTGTACACGTATTGAGCGCATATATCTTTTACAGACAAGAAGACTACGATCATCGTATAGCGATGAAGAAGGCTTACAGAAAAACTGGCATTCCCATATTTTTAACAACAATAACCACTATGGCCGGCATGTCTGCACTTATGATTAGTGATATCCCGCAGATTGCAGTTTTTGGTTTGAATTCTGCATTGGGCGTTGGTGTAGCTTTTATTTTTACACTCTTTTTATTGCCTGTTCTCTTGGATATATGGCATCCGTACCATAAGAAAGCAGAAAAACGTATTGAACAAAAGCGCTTGAAAGGGCGCCATAGAGTGACACTCTTACAGTCAATTCTGGATAAAATACCCGAACTTGTCAGTCGGAGAAAATTAATCATTATATTCATTTATTTTTCGACATTTGGATTATTTGTTTTTGGTACTTCGCTGGTAAAAATTGACTCAAACCTAATTGAGTTGGCTAAAGATGGTAGCCCTATAAGAGTGACTTATGAGGTTGTTGATAAGCATATGATGGGGGCTCAAAATCTTGAGTTTATGTTATCGTTTGCAAAACCGGATGCATTAAAGGATCCCTCGATATTAAAAACAATCGATACTTTTCAGCGTTATTTAATAAAAGAGTATCCGGAGTATGTCGTTAAAACATTTTCGTTGGCTGATTTTGTAAAAGATACTAATCAGGTAATGCACGAAGGAAATATCGAATTTAAGCGAATTCCTGATGATCCCAATCTAAGTGCACAACTGCTTTATCTATTTGATAATGCCAACTCAAGGGATCGACGAAACATTGTAAGTGACGATTATTCAAAAACACATATTTCAGTCATGCTAAAAAATAAAGGATCTTATGAGTACACTCATTTCTTTGAAGCAGTGCAAAATGATCTAAATAGACATTTTGAACCGCTACGCACTACATATCCAGATATGGAAGTAAATGTGACCGGTGCATTATCTTTGATGATGGAGTTAATTGATCATATTAGCTGGACACAAATAAAGAGTTTTGCTTTTGCTCTTTTGATTATAACTTTATTGATGATGTTCTCATTAGGCTCCGTTCAGGCTGGTCTAATTTCAATGGTACCTAATTTATTACCGGCATTTTTTACTTTTGGTGTAATGGGCTTACTCGGCATACCCTTAGATACAGACACTTTGATTATTGCGCCCTTAATTATTGGAATAGCGGTAGATGATACTATTCATTTTATTGCGCACTATCGTGATGCGTGGTTTCAAACTGGTGATGTTCAAAAGGCTTTAAGTAGTACGATAAAGGAGGTTGGCCAGGCTGTGACGTTCACAACTCTTGTTCTCGGAATAGGGTTTTCAATGTTGGCATTTTCAGATTATATGGGCTTGGCGAAAACAGGTATCTTTGGCTCTCTATCGATAGTTATTGCTTTAACGTCTGATTTATTTTTATTGCCTGCGCTCATTTCATGGTTAAAACCTGATTTAGGTCGAAAGCGATATTTAGCCAAGCAAAACGCACAAGAAGAAGGTCTGGTGTCTTGAGTAATCCTAGTAAACTGTTCAGTCGAAAGTATTTCACCCAACTTATAATTAGTGTGTTATTTTTTATTTCGTTTGGCTTATTTGCAAGTGAAAAAAATAGTACAGCTAGAGAAATCATGCAGAGGGTCGATGATCAACAACGTGCTGCAGCAGATTCGACACTCAGTTTGTCTCGCTTATCCTCTTGCCCATTTGTCATTAAAAATAAAAAAGTAGTTTGCCACAAAACGCCCAGAGTTAAAGTAATTGAATCTGTGACGCGTCAGTTAGGTGATGCAAAAAAAGATAGTAAGAGTATTTCCATTATACTTGAGCCTGCTAGAGAGCAGGGCATAGGAATGCTTACTTATAGTTATGATGATTCAGCTAGAGATACAGAGTCATGGCTTTATCTTTCTGCGTTAGGGAAAGTTAAACGTATGGCGAGTGGTTCTGGAGAGGATCAGGAGCCAGTGTCTTTATTCGGCTCAGAATTTACCACCGAAGATATGGAAAGTGGTAAGACTGATGAGTACGAATACACTATCAAGCAAGAGGGAAAGTATGCTGGTCGTGATGTGTGGGTGATTGAAGCAAAACCCAAGCCTGTCCGCTTAAGAAAAACAGATTATAGCCGTATTCTATTTTGGATTGATAAAGAAAAAGACCTCGCTCTGAAGATTCAAACCTATGATAAGCAAAACAAATTGTTTAAGCGCATCATGTTTAAGAAATTTGAGTTTATTAACAAGCTATGGATCGCTCGTGAAATGACCGTTTTCAATTTACGTATAAAGCGCTTATCAAAGATGAAGACTCAAAAAATTGCGATGGGTATTGAGGTTGAGTCATCATTCTTAACGCAGCGAAGTTTGACAGATTTCGCTTATCGAGAGCAAAATTTAGATTCTTTGCGTAAATTCTTCTAATGAACTTTCGACTGATTTCTGTCGTTTTATTGGTACTTAATCCAGCTTATCCTGCTAGCGCTGAAGAGTCGCTCTTAGATGACGATGAAGTGTTTAGTGATGTGTATGAAGCTAGTGCTTATGAAAGTGATGAGAATGGCATTGACTACTCTGTAGAAGATGAATGGGAGCAAGGAAACCGTTCTCCTCAAGACGCTTTACCTGAGGATTCTTTACCTCAAGATTCGTCACCTGAAGATCATGCAGCAAGTTTGTTTAAAAATATTCGCATTGGTTTTTCGGGTGATTTTTCACAAGGTCAAGAGCTTGAAATTGGGCGCTTGAATTTTAATTTAAAATACGAAGATGCCATTTGGCCTAATTCTTACATAAAGCTGGACTCTAAATTCACTTACTTTCATCAAAAAGATGATTTAGCAGAAGCTGCAGGGGGCGATTATGGTAATGCTAAAGTTAATGATGCATGGTTTCAATACAGTTATAAGCATTGTGTCGCTAAATTAGGGTACCAAAGTTTATTTTGGGGTGTGGTCGAAGGAAGTTATGCGCTTGATATAATTAACCCGCTTGATGCAACTGAGCCCTTGTTAACAGACTATAGTGAAGTAAGTCAGTCCCAAAATATCATGTTAACAAATTGCTACTTCAGTGCTTCTGATTTTGAATTATTCTATGTACCAAAAGCAAAGGTCGATAAATATAGCCATAAAGGTCGAATGCCTTTTGAGCAACTCGAATCAAGGTTGGATGATGAGTGGGGTGTACGTTATAGCTATCATTTAGAAGGTATTGATTTTACTTTAATGTATGCTCATCTTTATGAAAATACACCGCATCTGAGCATTGATTTACTTGATCCTTCCTATCTCAACTTAGAGTCACTCAGGTACGATTTGTTTGGTTTAAGTTTTTCATGGGCAATTGAAAGGCTGTTGATTGAAGCTGATCTAGCCTATAAAAAAGACCAACATAAAAATCAAATATTAATTATTGGTCAGCCGCTTATAACTGAAAGCTTATTTGAAGCTGCTTTAGGATTTGAATATCTTACCTCAGGAAACCATCAGTTTTCAGCTGGTGTCTGGTTTTTTGATGCGCGCGCAGAGTCACTTCAGATAACATCAAAGCACTCTCAGCTTTGGAGCTTCTCTTGGCGAAAAAAATATTTAAATGACACTCTTGGACTAAGTTTGTTAGGCGGGTGGGTTAAGCAACCGGAGCGCTTTTCACTGACCGCTTTGGCTGAGTACGAACTTGATGACTACTGGATAATTTCTAGCTCAATTAGTCACGTAAATTCCACTCTATCAAATAATGATACACAGCAAAGTACGCTACTAAGTGCTTCTGAGGTTTCTACCCAGCTTAGCCTTAAGTGGCAATATTAGGGTCTAGATACTAATTTTTTCCGTATTTCCGAGGTCGATTAAAGCGCAAAAAGTCGGTCTCTTCCTCTTTCTTAATGGTGATAGCCTCAGCTTTGAAATACTTCTCTCTAAGTGCGTCAAGCGCGCTAGCTAGTTCATCTTCATTTAAGGTTTCAATTAACTGATTACGCTCATCCATGTAAGCTAGGCCATTATCCCAGCGTTGATTGCGTTCTTCATCTTTTGCTTGCTGGGCCTCTATTTGTTCCTCTGAGAAACCAAGTTGTCGGCGAGCATTATTTATTTCTAACTGTCTATTTTCAGGTGAGAGCTGTTTAAGGTTTTGCTGAACGGAGTCAAAATTTAAAAAGGCTTGAGATAGCATACCTGCATTTATGCTTAATTCTTGTACGCTACCTTCATGGTTTTCAGATATTAGTGTTTGAAGTTGGTAAAGTTTTTCGTCGAGGCTTAAGTCATGAGCCTGGTTTAGTTGGCGTATAGTGTCATGAATCTTGGTTTGTTTTTGGGCTAACTCGGCGAGCTCATCTGACCAGATGATAGCTGCATCTTTTCCGAATAGCTCGCGCCTTTTTTCCCAAAGTGCACCATTCTTTTCTAAGTGTGAAAGCTCTCCAAGCATGGATTGATTGTCAATTAACCATTCATTATATATATCAAGTCGATCAAGAATGCTAAAAATTGAGTCAAAGTATTTTGGGAAAGCTGCTTGAATAATGCGTACGAAGTGTTCGATACCATCAATATCGTAGTGGTTTAAGACATATTGTTTAACTTTAATTAAGCTGGCTTGAACATTAAGCTCTTGTATTCTCTTGCCATAAGAGTTCTTGAGCTTGGATATCATTTCTATCTCGAACTGATCATATTCAGTCGAGTTTTGAGAAGAAGATGGGCTCATTTCAGTTAAAGAATTATCTTGATAGCTTGTATCTAAGTCTTCTACAAAAGGTGTTTGTTGTTTAGTGTTTAGGCTTGAGTTACTTATTTCTAGTGAATTTTGTATAAATAAGTATAAGAATATAGCGCCAGCAACAAATACTAATGCGAGAGATAGTTTCCACTTGTTCATAGTAAATCTTTTTTGATGTGTAAATAAAAAACAACCCATTTGAGTTAGCAAATGGGTTGTCAGTAAACCTATCGGTTAGCTTATAGGTTTGTGGTGTTAGTTATTAAGTACGAGTACTTATGACTAACGATTATAGTAGTGGCTGAAGTTTTGGCCATACTAAATCAGCAAGCTTTTGTGAGCCGCTAGTAGTAGGGTGAATACCGTCTATTATAATGTCGCTATCATTGATCGATGAACGAGGATCAATAAAGGTACAGTTAGCAGTAGAGTTTGCACAAGCTTGCGCTAAACGCATGTCACCATATGCAACAGCTTCTTCTACGTCATCCAACCAAAGAAGTGCATTTTTAGGATTGTAATAACCTAAGAATATTACATTATCTACGCCACTTGCGTCGATGGTATTAAGCAGGCTAACTGTATCTACATATAAATCATCAATAAGATTCTTACACGAAGAGCTTAAACCCCACCATTGGTACCATTCAGTTTTACAGTTATACCAATCAAACATGGTAATAATAGGAATCAAAATATCATTACCAGCCGCATCCATAACGACAGTTTCGATATTTGGGTTATCATTTTTGGCAATTTCAAACTGGGTAGCAATATCAGTTGCATAAATGCCTCCTGTTACTTCAGCGCCTGAAATAGTGTAGCGACGGAAAGTTTCACCGGCATAGTTTTCTAAGATATCTTGTAATTTACCGGATAAGGCAAAGATTGAATCACCAATAGTAACGACTTGATCGTTATCCGCATCGGATACGCGGTCGTTACTGACCAAGCTTCCAATACCACCACAGCCAGTTAAGCCGGCAGAGATTAATAGAACAGCAAGTATTTTTTTCATATTATGACCTTTTTTGTCGTGTAATTATTGTTATGTAATGATTATTTTTTAATAATTGTTTTGTAACATTTACAACATTAACAGTTAGGTGGGGGGTAAAGTGTGAGCTCTGTCTCATTTAAATCTAGGTAACGTCAAATTGTTCAAAATATGATCACTGCGTTCAGTTGTTGATCAAAATGTTTTACGGTTTATGACATTTGAGGACGACAAAAAGCATAAATGGCCACCATATTATATGTCTTAAATAAGGTGAGTGAACCTATTATCTGGCGTACACATTTCTTTATTGAGGGGGCTCAATTTAGGCGGATGCATGTATTTGCAGGGGTTTGATTTAAAAATGATCGGTGTAAGGGTTTGCTTTGAGTGCTTAATAGACAGGGTTTTGAGCTTTAGGAAGAAATTGTGTGGCTCCCCGAGCTGGGCTCGAACCAGCGACAAACGGATTAACAGTCCGTTGCTCTACCAACTGAGCTATCGGGGAATGTCACAACGGCGCGAATATTATCGCCTTAAATCTTTGGCGTCAATAGTTTCTTTAAAAGAAATTGAAGTTTATTGAAATTCTTTATTTGTTGATTAAAAAATCAACAAAATCCAACAGTTAAGTAAATTAATAGCTTGATTATAAGGATCTGAAATATAAAAAAACCCGTCCAAGGACGGGTCAAACCTTGCGACATACAAGGGAAAGTCTAATAAATTAATCTGTGCTTTTAAGCTAAAAGTACGCTGTCACCATCTAGTTCAATTTTGTAAGTCTTGACGGACTCATTGCTGTCTTCCAAGCATTCACCTGACTCTAAATTAAAGTGTTGCTTGTAGAGTGGTGATGCAACGATGTATTTTCCTTCTAGGTCACCTGTGATTCCGCGTGATAGTACGTTCGCTCTTCCAAATGGATCCCAGTTAGATATCGCAAATACTTTCTTTTCACTGCTTGGTATATAGAAGATGGCAATCTGCTCACCGTTTACTAGTGCGCAAATGCCTGAATTTTCGACTAGGTCATGCTTAGAGCAAATAACTTGATTAACTGACATTTTATATTCCTCTTTTCTAATTCGTGACAGCTGTTAAGTTGTCACGAATGTCTTAATTTAAAATTCGTACTTATTTAAGCTGACTTAGCAATTAGTTTTACTTTTTCTTCTTCTCTAGCTGGGCGGATTTGACCTCGCTCTTGAACGAAAACTACATTGCTATCTTCTTCACTTGAGTTTACGAACTGACGGAAGCGGCGTAACTTGTTTTCGTCTTCTATAGTCGTTTTCCATTCACACTGATAAGTGTCTACGACAAGCGCCATTTGAGCTTCAAGCTCTTCAGCAATGCCAAGGCTATCTTCAATAATTACCTCTTTCAGATAGTCTAAACCGCCTTCAAGGTTATCCATCCAAACTGAGGTTCGTTGTAAGCGGTCAGCCGTCTTGACATAGAACATTAAGAAGCGATCGATATACTTGATCAAAGTTTCTGTACTCAAATCTGTCGCAAATAAATCTGCATGGCGAGGCTTCATGCCACCATTACCGCATAGGTACAAGTTCCAGCCATTTTCTGTAGCGATGATACCTACATCTTTACTCTGTGCTTCAGCGCACTCACGAGTACAGCCAGAAACAGCCATTTTAAGTTTATGCGGAGAGCGCAGGCCTTTGTAACGATTTTCAATATCGATGGCTGTACCTACACTGTCCTTAACGCCGTAACGGCACCAAGTTTCACCGACACAAGACTTAACTGTTCGAAGAGATTTAGCGTAAGCGTGACCTGTTTCCATTCCTGCTTCAATCAACTCGCCCCAGATTGCTGGAAGGTCGTTGAGTCTAGCGCCGAATAAATCGATACGTTGTCCGCCAGTGATTTTAGTGTATAGCTTGTATTTTTTGCCAACTTCACCAATCACAATTAACTGCTCTGGTGTGATCTCACCTCCTGGTACGCGAGGGATGACTGAGTAGGTGCCATCTTTTTGCATGTTGCCAAGAAATGTGTCATTCGTGTCTTGTAGTCCAGCATGTTTTTCTTCAAGAATATAGTCATTCCAGCTTGAAGCAAGCATATTACCGACAGCTGGCTTACAGATTTCACAGCCTATGCCTTTTCCGTGCTTTTCAATTAATGCATCAAAAGATTTGATTTCGCCAACTTTGATCAGGTGATATAGCTCTTCACGTGTGTGCGGGAAGTGTTCACAGATGCTTTTGTCTACACTGAGTCCTCGCGCTTCCATTTCTGTATCAACAACGTTTTTAACGAGAGCTGCACAGCCGCCGCACCCTGTAGCTGCTTTTGTTTCGCCTTTAACGTCAAAAACGCTGCAGCATCCTCCATCGATTGCTGAAAAGATATCGCCTTTACTGACGTTATGGCATGAGCAGATGGTTGCTGTCATAGGTAGAGCTGATGCACCTAAAGCGGGTGCGCCTGAACCTTCGGTGGCTGGAAGGATCATGTTTTCTGGGTTTTCAGGTAACTCTATTTCATTAAGGAAGTACTGTAATAATGTGTCGTAATCTGAGCAGTCACCAACTAGTACGGCGCCTAGTAGTAATTTTCCATCACCGCTTACAATGATGCGCTTATATACTTCAGATTTCTCATCGCTAAAGACATAAGTGATAGAGCCTTCTGTTTTCCCGTGGGCATCACCGATTGATCCAACGTCAACACCTAGAAGCTTCAGTTTTGTGCTCATGTCAGCGCCAGTGAAAGACGGCTTATCTTCTGAGTCGCTAAATTGTTGAACAGCTACTTCAGCCATTCTGTAACCTGGAGCGACTAGGCCGTAGATCATGTTGCCGTATAATGCGCACTCACCAATAGCAAAAATATCCGAATCGCTAGTGCGGCAGTTGTAATCGACAACAATACCGCCGCGCTCACCGACTTCAAGCTTAGCTTTCTTTGCAAGTTGATCATAAGGTCTAATGCCTGCTGAGAAAACAATCATGTCCGTATCTAGGTGGGTGTCATCAGCAAAGTTCATGCGAAGCTTTGTTTCTTTACCTTTAGAGTCAATCAGCGTGGTTGCTTTTTGAGTATGTACAAAAACACCCAATGCTTCGATTTTACGGCGTAACATATTACTGCCGCCTTCATCTAATTGAACGCCCATTAGACCTGGCGCAAATTCAACAACGTGTGTCTCAAGACCTAGGTTCTTAATAGCATTTGCAGCTTCAAGGCCGAGTAGACCGCCGCCTATAACCACCCCAATTTTTGAATCTTGAGCGTTGGATTTAATTTCACCTAAGTCATCAATTGTTCGATACGTCAGGCATTGCTTTTTTTCTGAACCTTTTATAGGTGGAACAAAAGGATATGAGCCTGTTGCAAGTATTAGTTTGTCGTAGCTAAATTTTCTTCCGCTTTCAGTAATAACAATTTTTGCGTCGCGCTTAATATCTGTAACGGCATCACCAAAATGAGCATTAACACCATTTTTTTTGTATTCTTCGCGAGAAGTTAAGTAAAGATCTTTTGGTTCTTTTCCTGAGAAAACTTCTGAAAGGTGTACTCGGTCATAAGCAGGTCTTGTCTCAGCACCTAAAACAGTAATATCTGCGTTTACTTCAGATTGAACAAGTTGATCCACAAAGTGGTGACCAACCATACCGTTACCAACAACTACAACTTTAAGGTTTTTCATTTTTTTGCCTCGTATGTCTATATTCACTTTGCTTCTGCGGTGATTCTTTTTTAGAAACTTACGCAGGTTTTTGCTTATCTACGCTTAAATATTTTAAGCATGATAAAGCACAGTTACATGAGTATAAGCATAGAGTGTGCCATGAAATCCTGGTTCGTTCTAAGTTGTTATAATTAAAGGTAAAACAAGTTTTATGTTATGTTTGTTGTTGTATGTTTGTCTTTAATAAAAGCATCGCGCACCATTGTGGTGCGATGTGAAAATAGCATAAACCAGTAATGATCTGTTATAGGGCGGTTGATAGAATGTTTATAAAACCTATCCTCCCTTTATCGGCCCTAAGTGCCCTTAATCGACTAAGTTTATGTGAGTTAGGCAGGTTATTTGCTCGTAATTAGTTTATAAAGGTGGTCATTAGCTTTTTAAAAGTAATCACTATATTCAGCATAAGAATTCAAATGGGTTAATAAATGCATTTAACGAGTGGTTTGCGTGTTAGTGTCGGTCAAATATCTGAGAAAGGTTTAAAGCATCAGAACGAAGATTCTGTTGGTTTTTATATTCCTGATGAACCTGTACTTACCGTTAAGGGGATGGTCGCCATTGTTGCGGATGGGGTTAGTAGTGCGGAGGCCGGGAAAGAAGCGAGTGAAACGTGCGTTAAAAATTTCTTAAGTGACTATTTTAGTACCCCAGATTCGTGGACAGTAAAAACATCAGTTCAGAAAATATTAACCGCTCTGAATCGCTGGCTTTATGGGCAGGGGGTTGGCTATCTTCAGGCTGAGCATGGTTATATTAGTACCATGTCTGCAATGGTCATTAAGTCCCAAGTTGCTCATATATTTCACATTGGTGATAGCCGTATATATCGCTTACGAGATGGTGACTTTGAGCAGATAACTCATGACCATTCAGCAAAAGTAAATAAAGATTCTACCTATTTAACACGTGCAATGGGTATGGATTTAATGCTCGACGTTGATTATTACTCTGAAGATGTTCGTGTTGGCGATATCTTTTTTTTGAGTACTGATGGTATTCATGACTTTATCTCTTTTCGTGAGCTTAAACGTTATCTTATCGACGTAGAAAAAGAAACTGAGCCTGATTATTATAAGCATTGCGAGCAGCTCGTTACACTGGCGCTCGGAAATACCAGTGATGATAATTTGAGTTGCCAGATTATTCGTATTGAAGAACTTCCTTGTCCCAATGCAGATGACGCTTATGTGAAACTCTCTGATTTACCTTTTCCTCCTTATCTTGAAACGAATATGTTGATAGATGGTTATCGGGTTATATCTGAGCTTCATGCAAGCAAGCGATCCCAAGTCTATCTGGTTGAAGATACTTTCAACGAAAAACGTTATGTCATGAAAACACCGTCTTTAAACTATGACGATGACCTCGCTTATAAAGAGCGCTTTGTAATGGAGCCTTGGATCGGGGGGAGAATAGCCAGTGATCATGTTGTAAAAGTGGTTGAAAGTGATCGTTCACAAGCCTTTTTGTACTATCTGTGTGAGTACGTACCGGGTGTTACTCTTTTACAATGGATTAAGGATAATAAACATCCTAGTATTGATATTGTGCTCAAAATTGTACGTCAGATAGTAAAAGGCGTGAGGGCGCTTCATAGGAAGGAGACACTTCATCAGGACATTAAGCCTGAAAATATAATTATAGGTAAAGATGAGCATGTCACCATCTTGGACTTTGGCTCCTGCCATATTGCAGGCGTGGCTGAAATTGAAACAGCTTATGAGCGTGAGATTATGCTGGGAACTGAAACTTATAGCGCACCAGAGAATAAACTTCATCGCAAAAGTACTATAAAATCGGATATGTTTTCTATTGCAATGGTCATGTATGAAATGTTGACAGGGAAGTATCCCTTTGGGGATAGATTTGAAACATGTTCTTCACCGAATGATTTCTACAGGCTGTCATATCGTCCAGCACGAGACTTTAATCCAATGGTTCCAGATTGGATGGATGGTGCGCTTCAAAAGGCACTACAGGTTTCTTCGGAGCTCAGATATGATGCTTTGTCTGAATTTGTGTACGACTTAGAACATCCTAACTCTGAATTTATGGATAAATCACATATACCTTTATCCAAGCGTAACCCTTTAAAATTCTGGCAGGCAGCCTCAGGTGTTCTATTGCTAGTTGAACTTATAACGCTTTGGTTTTGGTTAGGGTGAGCTACACAGCTCAGTTTTGAGCAGTAAATGTATTTAATTATTATGTAATAACTTGAGCTTTTAATTGAACTTAACTCTAGAATATATGTCGTAGTCTTCTTGCTAATAACTTAATTTAAGGCAATAACATGCTAGATACCCGGCCGATGCTAATGACATCGGATTTTCCTTCCCTGCGTCGATCAAATGTCGATACTCTGCAATTGAATCTTGGTTACTTGTGTAATTTGAGTTGTACGCATTGTCACGTGAATGCGGGTCCAACCAGAAAAGAGTTAATGACATTAGAAACTATTAATTTAGTTTTAGCGTATGTCAAAACACATGAGATAAATACCTTAGATTTAACGGGCGGTGCACCCGAAATGAACCCTCATTTTAGATACTTAGTTGAGCAGGCTAGGTCAATGGGCGTTCATGTAATGGATCGTTGTAATTTAACTGTTTTACAAGAACCAGGTTTTGAGGATCTCGCACAATTTTTAGCTGATCAAGAGGTCGAGATTGTTGCCTCACTTCCTTGCTATACACAAGATAATGTAGATAAGCAGCGCGGAAAAGGCGTCTTTGATGGCAGTATTATCGCTTTACAGCAATTAAATGGACTTGGTTATGGTAAAGGACATTCTAATCGTAAACTGAGTTTAGTTTACAATCCGGGTGGACCATTTTTACCCCCGCCCCAGATTCAGCTTGAAGCAGATTATAAGCGAGAATTAACTGAACATTTTAATATCGAGTTTGATAGTCTTTTTACAATTACTAATATGCCAATTAGTCGCTTTGGAAGTGTGCTGCTTTCCAAGGGTGAATTCGATAATTATATGGATTTACTAAAAACAGCTTTCTCAGCAGATAATCTCAAGTCGGTCATGTGTCGCAATATTATTAGTATTGATTGGCAAGGTTATGTTTATGACTGTGATTTTAATCAAATGCTCGATGTGCCTTTAGTTGCACCGAATTTTAATCAAGTATCAAACTTGGATGCACCTTCTAAAGAGGGAGAGGTTACAATAGCTGGAATGCCCTTAAAGGTTATCGCAACTGATCAAAAGAAAGTGCATATTTCAGAAATTTTGGAGTCAAATTTAGAAGGTGCCTCAATCGCAGTTGCTGACCATTGTTATGGTTGCACTGCGGGTCAGGGAAGTAGCTGTGGTGGAGCACTTGAGGAATAAATTAGTCAGTATCGTCATCCCAGTATTTAATGAATCTGAAAGTCTCAATAGTCTATTTGTATCATTAAGGCCTCTGCTTAATGATGTGCATGAACTGATTTTTGTTGATGGCGGAAGTGCTGATGATACTTGTGAACAAATCACCGCGTTTCTTCTCAAATATGGGAATGTTCAATTGCTTTTTTGTGAAAAGGGGCGAGCTAATCAAATGAATGTGGGTGGATTTGAAGCCGAAGGAGATATCCTTATTTTCCTCCATGCTGATACGGCTTTACCTGCTGAAGCACTCGACCATTTGAAGGCGTTTTCGTCCAGTGTATTAAAATGGGGGCGCTTTGATGTCAGTTTTAATAATAATACTTGGCCATTTCGAATGATTTCCTGGTTTATTAATCATCGTTCTAGGTTGTCAGGAATATCGACTGGCGATCAAGCCATATTTGTGTCCAAAAAAATATTTGAGGAGGTCGGTGGTTACGCAAATCAACCTTTAATGGAGGATGTCGAGTTATCAAAAAGACTTAAGGGCTTGAGTGCGCCGTTTTGTATATCCGACCCCGTTATTACTTCAGCAAGAAAGTGGGAGCAGGGTGGAATATTGAAAACTATATTTTTGATGTGGCGCCTCAGAGCATCTTATGCACTAGGTGCAAAACCTGCAGATTTAGTGGGTCAATACTATAAAAAATAAATCAGACTTAATTCCCAATTAGTCTGTCTATTCTATAAATATCCTATATTATTCCTGCCTTATTTTATTGGTGTTTACTAATAAACTGCTCGTTACTGGATAATCACTATGTCAATTGAAACTTTTGAAACAATATCTTTATATGTTTTAGTTACCGCATTGATTCTATATATGGGGTACATTGTTTGGGATCTTGCTAAGCGCTCTAATGCTGGAAAGTTTGGCACTGCGGTGTTATTTTTTGCATTAGGTTTGGGTGTTTTCGGTTTTGTCGCCAAGACGGTTATTGTCGAAGTGATGGGCTTGTAGATAAATGGGCTAATTAATAGCTTCGGTTTTAATATGTCCCCATATAGAGTCTGCGATTTCAATAAAAGCACTAGCTGCATTGCTTAAATTCTTTTTCCGGTAACTAATTGCGCCAAGCTTTCTTGCGAGCGGCGAATCTACGAGCAGTTTTTTTTCAACGGGTAAAACAAATAAGTCTTCATCTATCATGGTGTTTGGTAAAACAGACCACCCCATGCCAACTGATGCCATCATTTTCATTGTTTCTAGGTAGTTTGTAGGGATGCTCGCATTAAGGTCTAAGTTGTTTTGATTAAAAATAGATTCAACAACGCGATAGGTTAAGGTATTTTTAGATGGCAAAATAGCATTATGCTTTGATAGGTCTTTAGCTTTTACTGATGAAATTTTGCAAAGAGGGTGTGCGCTACTACAAATAAAGCTCATGGGGTCTTTCCAGGCTAAATGTAGATCGAAATCTTTCTTGATTTCTTCCGGAATAGTAATGAAGGCAATGTCTGCCAGATTATTTTTGAGCAAGGCGTAGGCGCTTTCTGAATCTAAAAAATTTAACCGTAAGTCTACTTTCGGATATTGCTTGCTAAATCCTTTTAGTATCAATGGCAAGCGATGTAAGCCGATATGATGGCTCGCCACTATCCTAAGCTGGCCTTCAACATTGTTATTTATATTTCTAATGGCTTGTCGTGCATTATCAATTTCATGCAATACATTCAAAGCGTGAGGCAATAGTATTTTGCCTGCGTCTGTTAGAAGTATCTCGCGTTGCATGCGTTCGAATAATTTTATATTTAGTTGGTTTTCTAGGTTTTGTATTCGTTTAGAAATGGCAGGCTGGGTTAAATTAAGTTTTACGGCGGCCTTTGAGAAAGATTGTTCATTAACGGTAGTGACGAAAGCTAGTAGGGCGTCGATTTCCATATTAAATAACTCCTTTTTTCATCTGAATCTACAGTACATTTTTATCCCATTTTAAACCTAGGTATTCCTAAAGGGAATGATAAGTATAAAAAATATGAATTTGTTTTATTTATAATTGCAGCGTAGCATAAGCTCATGATTTGATAAACGTATTTCAAATACTGAATTAAGCACTGATTCGATGTGAATGACTGCTTTCAACCAACAGTATTTCTAAATAATAGAACTTACTTACCAGGAGACTAAAATGGCAGGTAAAACCTTGTACGATAAATTGTGGGATCACCACTTGGTGAAAGAGCGTGAAGACGGCTCTTCGATAATCTATATTGACCGACAATTATTACACGAAGTGACATCTCCTCAGGCATTTGAAGGTTTGCGTTTAGCAAAAAGAAATCCTTGGCGTCTAGATGCCAACTTAGCGACTCCGGATCACAATGTACCCACGACTGATCGCTCTGAAGGTGTGGAAGGGATTGTTGATAACGTTTCTAGAATTCAGGTTCAAACGCTAGATGATAACTGTGATGAGTTTGGTGTTCTCGAATTTAAAATGAATGACCAAAGGCAAGGTATTGTCCATGTGGTTGGCCCTGAGCAAGGAGCTACCTTACCCGGGATGACAGTTGTGTGTGGCGATTCACATACCTCAACGCATGGCGCTTTTGGTGCCTTAGCACATGGTATCGGTACATCTGAAGTTGAGCATGTTTTAGCCACGCAAACGTTGATTCAGAAAAAAATGAAGAACATGTTGGTTAGAGTAAATGGCGCAGTTAAAGACGGTATCACGGGCAAAGATATTGTGCTTGCCATCATTGGTGAAATAGGAACTGCTGGCGGTACAGGTTATGCCATTGAGTTTGGCGGTGAAGCCATTGCAAATCTTTCAATGGAAGGTCGTATGACCGTGTGCAATATGGCGATTGAAGCCGGTGCTCGCGCAGGTATGATCGCTGTTGATCAGGCTACCATTGATTATGTAGAGGGCCGTACTTTTGCGCCTAAAGGAGCGCAATGGGAGCTAGCATTAGAAAATTGGGCTAATTTACACAGCGATGATGATGCTGAGTTTGATAAGGTCATTGATATCGACGGAAGTAAGATTCTGCCTCAGGTGACATGGGGAACTTCGCCTGAGATGGTGCTACCTATTGATGCAAATATCCCTAACCCTGAAAGTGAGTCTGATCCAGTTAAGCGTGAAAGTATTGAACGTGCACTTGAGTATATGGATTTGAAAGCCGGTATGCCCATCAAAGATATCAAGCTTGATAGCATATTCATTGGCTCTTGTACTAACTCACGAATTGAAGATATGCGTGCAGCTGCGCAAGTAGTGAAAGGGAAGAAAATAGCTTCAACTATTTCGCAAGCGATGGTTGTTCCGGGTTCCGGCTTGATTAAAGCGCAGGCTGAGAGTGAAGGTTTAGATAAAATATTCATCGATGCAGGCCTAGAATGGCGTGAACCTGGTTGTTCAATGTGTTTGGCCATGAATGCCGATAAATTAGAGCCGGGCAAGCATTGTGCTGCTACTTCAAATCGTAATTTTGAGGGGCGGCAAGGTTTTGGAGGGCGTACGCATTTAGTCAGCCCTGCAATGGCAGCTGCAGCTGCTATAGCTGGTCATTTTGTTGATATTAGAGAAATTGAAGTTTCTAGCGGCATAGAATCATAGGAGGGTGTGATGAAAAAATTTACTGAATTGAACGGTATTGTTGCGCCTTTGGATCGTGCCAATGTTGATACTGATATGATCATTCCAAAGCAGTTTCTGAAATCCATCAAACGTACTGGGTTTGGCCAGAACCTATTTGATGAACTTCGTTATTTGGATGAAGGACAAGCAGATCAAAGCTGCGAAGGGCGACCTATTAATGAGGAATTTGTACTTAATCAAAGCCGCTACCAAGGCTCAAGCATTTTGATTGCACGACAAAACTTTGGATGCGGTTCGTCACGTGAACATGCACCTTGGGCTTTGGATGATTATGGCTTTCGTTGTGTCATCGCACCTAGCTTTGCAGACATTTTCTTCAATAACTGTTTTAAGAATGGTTTATTACCTATCATTTTGAGTGAAGAAATTGTAGATAAACTATTTACAGATACTTTCAAGAATGACGGTTACCAAATAACTATCGACCTGGCTTCACAAACAATTACAAGCCCTTCTGGCGACTCAATATCTTTTGATATCGATGCTTTCAGAAAACATTGTTTACTTAACGGATTAGACGAAATTGGAGTCACATTAGAAAGTGTTGCTGATATTAAAGTCTATGAAGATAAGCGTCGTAAAGAAGCCCCATGGTTATTTGATGCAATTAAGCCATAAGTGTCATTGTTTTGTTTATTGTAATTTAAACTATCTTCCAAATTGAAGAAATGTCTAAGAGGGTTAGGCGAAAATGAAAAAATTAGGATTAGTTGGTTGGCGAGGAATGGTTGGTTCTGTTCTGATGCAGCGAATGAAGGAAGAGCAAGACTTTTCTCATGTCGAGCCAGTTTTTTTTACTACATCTCAAGCTGGTCAAATTGCCCCAGATGTAGGTCAAGGTGAGTCGTTTCTCCAGAATGCTAGTGATGTTAATGAACTTAGCAAAATGGATATTATTATTACTTGCCAGGGCGGAGATTATACTAAGTCAGTATTCACTAAATTACGTGAGTCAGGCTGGGAAGGTTATTGGATAGATGCAGCTTCATCTTTAAGAATGGAAGATGATACCGTTATTGTGCTGGATCCTGTCAATAGGAATGTCATTGATAAGGCGCTTGCAGCTGGTACAAAAAACTACGTGGGTGGTAATTGTACCGTTAGTTTGATGTTGATTGCGCTGGGGGGGCTCTTTGCAGAAGACTTAATTGAGTGGGTCTCACCAATGACTTATCAAGCGGCTTCAGGCTCAGGCGCCAAGCATATGCGTGAACTCATTGCGCAAATGGGTGATATCAAAGAAACTGTTAAAACTCCTTTGTCAGATCCTGCAAGTGCGATTCTAGAAATTGATCGTGCCATTGCCGAACGATTACGAGCAGATGACTTTCCTAAAGATAACTTTGGCGTACCTCTAGCGGGTAGTTTGATTCCTTGGATTGATACCCAATTACCTTCAGGTCAGAGTCGTGAGGAGTGGAAAGCGGGTGCTGAGACAAACAAAATTCTAGGTATTCAGGATTCCCCAATCCCTATTGACGGTTTATGTGTACGCATTGGTGCTATGCGCTGTCATAGTCAGGCTTTAACGATTAAGTTGAAGAAAGATATTTCGGTAGAAGATATTGAAGCTAAGCTAGCAGCGGCGAATGATTGGGTGAAAGTGATACCAAATGATCGTGAACGCTCTATAAATGAGCTGACGCCCACTCAGGTAACGGGTACATTGAGTGTGCCCATTGGTCGTATTCGAAAGTTAGATATGGGGCCTGAGTATATTTCTGCATTTACTGTAGGAGACCAGTTGCTTTGGGGGGCTGCTGAGCCTCTAAGAAGAATGCTTCGAATTATTATAGATAAGTAAAAAGTAAAAATATAATACAAACCAGATGCGAGCTTCTAATTACTCATTAAAGCCCGCATCTGTTTTTTTGTCCCTTATAAAATGATTAGTTCTGAGGTTTTATCCACCAGTTTTCGATACCAAGCTTAAAGGGAATAGTTGTATCTGGACGGGAAAACTTATCCCAATATGCTAATCGATGAAAATTTATATGCCAATTGGGTATCGTGTAATGCTGCCAAAGAAGCACGCGGTCAAGTGCTCTCATTGCTGTAATTAATTCACTCCTAGACTGAGCTGCTAATACTGTCTCGATTAGTGCATCCACCACCAAGTCATTTACGCCTGCGTAGTTCTGGCTACCTTCTATTGCGCTATTACTTGAATGAAAGTAATCTCGCTGCTCATAACTAGGGGCGTTTCCTTGCCCTAAAGAGGCCGTCGTCATATCAAAATCAAATTGATCTAGGCGTGTTTTATACTGAGCAGTATCAATCATTCTAGGTTTGGCTGTAATGCCGATTCGCTCCAGATTTTTTATGAAAGGCATTAAAATACGTTGTATACCCGCCTGACGTATAAGTATTTCGAACTCAAATATTTTACCGCTGTCTTTATGAGTAAGTTTTGTATCTTTTAAAACCCAGCCAGCTTGCTCTAGCAAATGAAGTGCATCTTTTGTTTGCTGTCGTATGTTGCCATTGCCTTTGGTGATAGGTTGTTTGAATTCTGATGTAAATAAAGCAGCAGGAAGCTTGGCTTTGAAAGGCAGTAGTAAATCCAGTTCTTGGTTAATGGGCACACCCGTCGCTGAAAATTCTGAGTTTGGGAAGTAGCTATTATTTCTCTGATAAGCATTGTTGAATAATGCTTTGTTAGTCCACTCAAAATCAAACATCAAGCTAATTGCTTTTCTAACCAGTCGATCTTGAAATATTGGACGTCTTGCATTAAAAAAGAATGCTTGAGTTGTGGATGGAATCTTATGAGCTATTTCTTCTCTAATAACTTTTCCGCTTTTGAATGCAGGGAAGTTATATGACTTGGCCCAGTTTTTTGCCATGTAGTCATAAAACAAATCAAAATTACCTGATTTAAAACCTTCGAATGCAATGCTTTGCGCGCGATAAAAGTCAATGTTAATCCTGTCAAAGTTAAAGCGCCCTTTATAAGCATTTAACGCTTTTCCATTGATGCTACTGGCCCAAAAATCGTTTTTGCGTGAGAAGGTTATAGACTGGCCTATTTTGTAATTTGATATTTCATAAGGGCCGCTCAAAAGAGGAATTACTTGCGTGCTACGCTCAAAGTCTTTGTCTTTCCAAAAGTGCATAGGGAGTATTGGCATTTCACCAATACGTAAAATATTTGCAGCTTGATTAGCTTCTTTAAATTCAACATGTACTAGGTCAGGCCTTAACGCTTTTACAGACTCTATGCCGAGTAATGTTTGCTGGAAGCGGGGGTGACCCTTTGTAATGAGAGTTTCATAAGAAAAAACAACATCGTCAGCGTCTATTTTATGTCCATCATGAAATGAAGATTGAGAGCGTATCTTAAAACGTGCCCATTTATAGTTGGCTGGATAAGTGATTGATTCTGCGAGTAAACCATAGGCGCTTTGTGGTTCGTCGGCTGAAGGGGAGTATTCACCCGTGCCAATTAAAAGTGTCTCATTTAACTCAGAGAATCCCCAAATAAACTGTCCAGGAGAATTAAAGGGGCTGATACCTTTTAATGTGTAAGGGTTCAAGGAATCATAAGAACCGAAGCCCATTAGATTTAATGTTCCACCTTTAGGTGCGTCAGGATAAACAAAATCATAATACTCAAAATTTTGGGGGTATTTTAAATCTTCATAAAGTGCGAAACCATGACTGACGGTAACGCTTTTGTCTATTAATGTAGATTCATTTGCAAAAGAGTTAAATGCAAGCAAAGTGGGAAGAATTAAAAAATAAAGACTGCGGATAAGTTTCTTGGGAAATAATGTTGAGAGCATTTAACTTTGTAACCTTATGCTATGTGAAATTGAAACAATAAATATTTTATGGAATATATTCTTAGTTGACTATTAGCTAGTGCTCAGAATCGAGTACTAGCTAATTAATTGTAAGAAATACGAGGGCGTTATTTATGACTAAGGTTTTTTTTTGTTTAAGCGCTGTGAAGTTTCAATTGTTGCTCTAATCAGGGCGTCAGTAATACCTGGATCAAATGCACTATGACCTGCTTCACGAATAATATTTAGTCGCGCTTCTAACCAATTATTTTTGAGCTCAAATGCATTGTCTACTGGGCAAACCATATCATATCGTCCATGAATTATGACACCAGGGATATGCTCAATCTTATTCATATTCTTAATAATCTGATTTTCTTCAATGAAGCTGTCATTAATAAAGAAATGACACTCAATTCGTGCCATTGCTAAAGCTGTTTGAGGTTGAGTGAAGTGATCTTTTACTGTTTTGTTTGTTTTAAGTGTGGAGCAGGCCCCTTCCCAGCCAGACCAAGCTTTTGCAGCGGCCATGCGTTCTAATTCATTTTCAGATGTGAGTGATTTGTAGTACGCGGATATAAAATTGTTACGCTGAGCCTGAGTAATCGGTTTAATAAATTGCTGCCACTCATCGGGGAAGATTTGACTGGCGCCATCCTGGTAGAACCAGTGAAGATCTTTTTTTCGACATAAGAAAATCCCCCTTAAAATGAGCTCTAATACTCGATCAGGAAAGGCCTGTGAGTACAATAAACTGAGAGTTGAGCCCCAAGATCCTCCAAATAAAACCCAGGATTTAACATCAAGGTGCTGACGTATTTTCTCTATATCGCTTATAAGGTGTTGTGTTGAATTTTCACTTAGTTCAGCGTGTGGTGTACTTTTTCCTGCTCCGCGTTGATCAAATACTATGATTCTGTATTGTTCTGGATCAAAAAAACGACGCGACTTTGGATCGCTGCCACCACCAGGCCCGCCGTGAACAAATAACACTGGGATGCCTTTAGGGTTGCCAGACTCTTCCATGTAGAGTGTATGGATATCGCTTACTGGTAGCTGGTGTACTTTATAGGGATGGATTTCTGGGTAGATCGTATGCATTGGCTGCTGCCTTTGTATGATATTCATTTATCATAGAGGCTTTTGTGAATAATTGAAATTTTTAAGTGTTGTGGCTTTGAGTGTGAGATAAGTTGTTTGTTTATATCTTAAATATTAGCAGCGTCTGAGTCAGATTAATGATCTGTTGCAGTTTTAGTCGGAATGTAGAAACTAAGGGGTATTTAAACGACTAATCCTTAGCTCTATATTCAGGTGAGGCTCATTATGCGATCTTTTTTTCATAATCTTCTTGTAGGCGTCTTTTTGTGAGTAGCCAAGCAATAGCGCTTGAGTAGGTTAGATTCGTGGCAAGTTCGGCGTGAGGATTTATCAAAAATTCCCTTTGGGATGCAAGCCCACGTACCTTACTTGCCAAATCTGGTTTAAATGCAAGATATTCATCCCAAAGAGCTGTGTGACTTTCAGGCGTTATTTTATATAGTCCTAAGCCATTACTATGATTGACATCTGCTAGGTGTTCACCTAAGTCTGATTTTAGAGATGCTAGATTCAGAAGATATTTTTCTGCAGTCAATGACATTTCTCCTAACGCATTGAGTGCAGGGCGAATTACTAGTTCATGTAATTCCTGAGCATTAATTCCCATCATTTACCTCGATACAGCTGTCAGTATATTGCCGTTTTTTGCTGGAATACCTAGTAAGAAGCAATTTTCTTGCCTATAACGCCTTTAAATATTTTTAAGCTCTCTATTACTGTTATCGGCCGCTTATCCCTAGTCTCAAGTTTCTTGATAAGAACTTTCAAGCTTTAACTTGAATATCAATAGAACTAGCGTCTATAACTAGAATTTAGAGGGGGGAGGATGCGTAATTTATATTGACACTTTGAGGTCCTATCTTGCAACTTAATAAGTGAAGACTAGATGTTTCATTAGGGTAAATTTATAGTAAAAACACCCCCTCCAAATTTACCGCCATTTGAAAGCTTTATGGACCCATGTCTGTCTCCTTGTGTATGCAGTTTTGTGACCATAGATGCGAAATATATTCCTAGGCTCGTACTGCCAGTTTGGAAATTTATATTGTTGATGATCTCGCCTGGAGATTTAGAAAGTAACTGTGCTGGGTATCCATCACCGTCATCGTGAATCTCAATTTTTAAATAATCTTTTTCTTGATTAGTAGATATATGGATAGCTGACTTTGTGTAACGAGACGCATTATTTAAGGCATTATTAAGAACACCTAATATTATTTCTCTATCAAAATACCAGCATAAGCAATCATCACTGGAGATTGTTAGAGTGATATTTTTGTCAGTTAGCATTGGCTGGTAATGCGCTACCTGTTCATCAAGTAAATCGTTTAAAAAATATTCATCTATATGAAGAGAAAGCATTTGATTTTGAAGTCGGTATAAGCCTAATAGTTGAATTAGGTAGCTGTTTACTCTCTCTGCTTCATATTTGACGGTGGTTGAATTTGTTTTTTGTTTTAGTTCTTCTGGCAGCTCTTCACACATTTGATCGACAGAATGAAGCAGCATGCTTAAAGAGTTTTTCATGTCATGAACGGCAGAGGCGATGATCATGGAAAAGTCTGGTTGTTGTTCAGTTGGTGAAGGCATCGTTTACTCCAATTTAAATTTTTAATTGAGTTAATTTATTAATTTTTTTTTCAAGATGTTTCATTCTCTTGAATTGATTATGCTGTTCCGGGATGTGTTTGATGCGATCTAAGCACGTTCTTGCGGTTTTCAATAAATCAGGATCTTTATTCTCTTTATATTGTTTTATCATTACCTGAACAAAGTTTAAATTCAGCGCGGCATGTTTTGGCGTAAAAGCGAGTGCCTTCCCAAATGCATCAATTGCTTCTGATAATTTACTTTGCTCAAATTGTTGTATGCCTGACTTATTAAGTTCCTTAGCTTGTTTCCGCACAGTAAGGCTTTCGGGTTCATCTAATAAGCTTTCGATCTTTTGGATGATTTCGCTTTCATTCTCGAATTTTTTGGCAAGACCAACTAATAAATCTTCTGCTCGATTAGCTTGACCCATTGAGTAAAGTGTTTTAGCGAAGTCAAGTCCGACATCTATCGACAAGTTTTCTTCTTCAATAATGCATTCTGCTTGATGTAGTTTGTTTTGAGCGGCTTCTGGGTTATCTTGGCTTTGAAATACTCGCGTTTCAATAAGTGTAGCGCTTAAGCAGGCATCCTCATCATTTGAAAATTTATTAGAAACCGTTTCGAGTACATTTATTGCTTCATCAGCGACATGTTTGGCTTCGTTACCTTCAATACTTTCACCCCACTCTGAAAGGCAGCGCCCTAAATTTAAATAATGTTTAGAGTTTTCATGGATAGAGTGTTCTGCAAACTTTACTGCGTGGCGAAAAGCATTGGCGGCGGACTCAATGTCTTGGTTTTGTTCACATACTGAACCTAGTTTTTCTTGCCTGGTGACAATTCTTGGGGATAAATTAACCGCTTTTTGTAAGGATTCTTGAGCTTTTTTGTTTTGACCAAGTGCTAGTTGGCATTGAGATACTCCATCATAAGCTTCAACCATGTTAGGGTTTTGCTTAATTGCTGACTCGTAACATTCAATGGCTTCTTGCAGCTTGTTGCTTTGTTGAAGGGCTTGCCCCATTCCTAGGTGTGCCCATGGTACCTCTCTACCAGATAAAACAAGTTTATAGATTTTAATCGCGTTATCAGAATCGCCTATTTTTAAATAGAGTTTACCTAGTGTTTGATAGCACCATGATTGGTATCTTGTTTTGTCTGCAATCAATCGATGACAAAGTGTGATTGCTTTTGAATGATTCTCTAGGTCGATTTCTTTATTAATAGGCTTTAATATTTTCTGTTGCTTTATAAGATGTCCTAATCTTTGTTCAAGAACTGTTCTTGTAATTGGTTTGGCGATATAGGCATCTGGTTGATACTCGCGCGCCCCCAGTACAACATCTTTTGCTGTTTCAGCGGTAATCATTATAAATAGGTGTACGTGTTTTATTCTTTTAGTGCTTCTTAACGCTTCTAATACTTGCTGCCCATTTTTGCCGTGACCTAAATTAAAGTCACAAAGGATGATGTCATAAAAATCGAACTTACATTTAGCAAGTGCATCCTCGGCGGTGCTGGCCATATCGACGTGCTGTGCTCCAAATGATGAAAGCATAAGCCGTAAAGATGACCTGAAGTTTTCAAAGTCATCAATAATTAAAAACTTTAACTTGGGATAAAGTTTGTCAAGTTTAATCTTATCCAGTGTGGCATCCTCTATAGGTAGCGATGAAATATTTTTGGACTTTTTTAGGTACTCTTAATCACTTGATTCAATTTTTCTGGGGTAGGTTCATAAATATAGTTTGAGATGAGATTATTTTTTTGATATTTATTAACTTAGGTTACTTTGATTCACTTTCAAGATAATCAATGATCTCATCAACCAAATCGTTCATTATATTTAGCCTTTTTTGTGTGCTTATATAGCTAGATTCAATTCGTTGGGTCGTAAACCAAGTAAAAGTCGAACCAAAAAGTGCAAGCGCAAGAAATAGTGTGATTATGATTTGAGGGATTGAAATGTGTTGGTTTTTTAAACGCCATTCTTCTTGGTCTGCTTTACTTTGAACTAGTTCAAGTTTCAAACTTCTATTTTCTTCATGTAGCTCTTCATAAGCTGTTTCAAGTGTAGACATGCGAGCAAGGATTTTGCTGTTAGATAATTCGTTTATCGAACTTTCAAGGTTCTTTTGAACTTCCTGATATACAGTAGGAACATCATCTTGCTCATCATCATTATTGTTGAGGCAGATTCTACTGATCATTAGATAAAGCTTATCGCGGTCAATTTGTTTTGAGATGACGCCAGCTGCACCAAGTGCGTGTGCTTCCTCATAATATTTATGGGCGTGTTGGCTGGTATACATTATGACCGGGATATTTCGTGTTTCAGGATCATTCTTAATAGCTTGTAAAGTTTCAAAACCATCCATTCCAGGCATCAAATGATCTAAGAAAATAAAATTTGGGTGATACCAGGTAAGTTGAGAAATTGCGTCTTCTCCAGATGAGGCTTGTTCGCAATGAACATCCATTTTTCTGAGGATTTTGGTAAGAAGCATCCTTGAAGTGGACGAGTCGTCAACTACAAGAGCATTAATTTCGGGCACAGTGTTTCTCTTTAAGGTTTTGTATTTTAATTATAGTTTTAAAGTCTAATGTTAATACACTTTTCTAAAGTTATATTAGCAACTATCGACTATAACGAAAGAAAAGCTAAGAAAATTGATGTGTTTTTGTCAAATAAGTTGGTTTTTTTGTTTTCAATACAAAATTTTCGTAAAACATTGAGCTTTTCATTACCTCGGCGTTGCGCCAGCAACAGGATATCTGGATAATAACGCCCCTGATTTGACGCATATACAAATAGAGGTGTTAAGCGTGAGCAATGAAGTGATTGAGAACTGTTTTTCAGATTGGAAAGGTCGTGAAGAAACTGCAGAGGCAATGATCCCTATAATAGGGCGTTTATATCGTCGTAATAATGTTGTTTCATCAATATATGGGCGGGCTGTTATAAATCAGTCTGTAATAGGAATTCTCAAATCTCACCGCTTTGTACGTCAGGTTGAAGAGAAAGAACTTTCGGTTCATGACACGTTTGCTGTGCTAAAAGTTCTTGATACTTTAGATCTTGGTCGTGCGCGAATCGATATCGGTAAGATTGCTGTTAGATATAGTGAACATTCAGAAAACATATCACTCGAAGACTTCGTTAAGAGTGAAGTAAGTGGTGTTGTGGGTGCGTATGAAACTCAATCATCCGAAGATGACTCTAACGAAACTAAAGATATTGTGCTTTACGGCTTTGGTCGTATTGGGCGTCTTCTGGCTCGTATCTTAATTGAAAAAGCAGGTGGTGGTAATAATTTACGCCTTCGCGCTATAGTTGTTCGTGATGGCGGGGCTTCAAATGATCTGGAGAAACGCGCAAGCTTATTGCGTAGAGATTCTGTACATGGTCCATTTGAGGGCACTATCTCCATTGATAATGAAAATAATATTCTAAATGCAAATGGTAATTGTATTCAGGTTATTTACTCATCGGGACCAGATAAGGTCGATTACACTCAGTACGGAATAAATAATGCAATCGTTATCGATAATACTGGTATTTGGCGGGATGAAGATGGCCTAGGTCTTCACTTAAAATCAAAGGGGGTATCAAAGGTATTGTTAACGGCTCCTGGTAAGGGCGATATTAAGAATATTGTATATGGTATTAATAATGATCAAATTAATGCTGAAGATACAATTTTATCTGCTGCCTCATGTACAACTAATGCAATCACGCCAGTTCTTAAGGCGATCGATGATGAGTTTGAAGTAATAGATGGTCATGTAGAAACGGTGCATTCTTACACTAATGACCAAAACTTGATTGATAATTACCATAAAGGTAGTCGTCGAGGTCGTAGTGCGCCATTGAATATGGTTCTCACTGAGACTGGGGCTGCTAAAGCTGTTTCAAAAGCGCTTCCTAAAATGGAAGGGCGCTTGACTGGTAATGCTATTCGAGTGCCTACACCGAATGTATCGATGGCAATTCTTAATCTTAATATTGAAAAAGAAACTAATGCTGCTGAAATGAATAATTATTTGCGTCACGTATCTCTGCATTCAGAGTTAAGTAAGCAAATTGATTATACGGCATCTGATGAAGTGGTGTCTTCTGACTTTGTTGGTTCGCGTAGGGCCGGCATTGTTGACTCAAACGCAACAATCGTAAGTGGAAAGCGATTAGTGCTTTATGTTTGGTATGATAATGAATTTGGTTATAGTGCACAGGTGGTGCGCATCGTTAATCAAATGGCAGGCGTTGTATATCCTTGTTTCCCTAAGGTTTAAATGAAGCTTTAGTGATTACTAATAACTGCTGCTTAAGTTAAGCAGTAGTTATTCTCTTTATTCTCTTTATTCTCAAGAGCCTCTTCAGCTCTCTTTCCTCGCTTTATACTGTTAGGTATCCCAATAGAAAATCTCGTCTAGTTCTTGGGGTCTACCCCGGATCTACTAATTTAGGCTATTAAGCTAACCATCTATAGGTAGTTGTTCGGAAAGGATCAATATTAAATTCAGAATGTAACTAATTTTTTAGGCTTAGTGTAGCAATATGTGCGATGCCTCACTATAATTGCTAACGATTTTAGGTTCGCCTGTCTAAGTCGTATTTTATAGAAACATAATGAACCAGCAAAGGTTTATCTTGTTATCAATAAGCTATTTCTGTATGAAATTTAGATGGGTGGAAAATTCACATTTTCTGATTATTAGGCAGGATGAATGGTCAACGTTAAAAGAGGCCTCGATCTTCCAATATCCGGTTCGCCCGAGCAAAGCATTACCGATGGTAATACTGTAAGTAAAGTCGCATTAGTTGGCTTTGATTACGTTGGTATGAAACCGACTATGGCAGTACAAGTTGGTGACCAGGTAAAAAAAGGGCAACTTCTTTTTGAAGATAAAAAAACAGCAGGCGTAAAGTACACTTCACCGGCAAGTGGTAAAGTGATTGAAATAAACCGTGGTGATAAAAGAGTTTTTCAATCAATAGTAATAGAAATTTCAGGCTCTGAAGCTGTTGAGTTTTCTAAATATGATGCGTCTTCTTTAAATAGTTTGAGTCGCGATCAGGTTATGAGTAACCTAGTCGACTCTGGTATGTTAACAGCATTTAGAACTCGCCCCTACAGCAAGGTTCCTGCTATTGATTCAAAGCCTAATTCAATATTTGTTACGGCTATTGATACCAATCCTTTAGCAGCAGATCCTGAAGTGATTATTTCTTCAGATAGTGAAGCATTTCAAAATGGTTTGGTTATTATTGAGAAGTTAACTGACGGCAAGGTTTTTGTTTGTACTAAGCCTAATACTTCTATTTCATTACCTTCTTCAAATAGAATCCAGCAAGAACTATTTTCTGGTAAGCATCCAGCAGGTAATGCAGGTACGCATATCCACTATCTTGACCCTGTCAGTGATACCAAAACAGTCTGGACTATCTCTTATCAAGAAGTAATTGCTATTGGTAAATTATTTCTAACAGGCGAGCTTTCTGTTGATCGCGTTTTGTCAATTGCAGGGCCTTTGGTCAGTAAGCCTCGTTTAGTAAAATCTAGAGTAGGCGCATGTGTTTCTGAGTTGTTGTCAAACGAAGTTTCAGGTAAAAGTTATAGAGGTATTTCAGGTTCTATTTTTGGTGGTAGAACAGCGAAAAACTCAGTTAATTATGTAGGTCGTTATGCAAATCAAGTGAGTGTACTTGAAGAGCTTACAGAGAGGGAATTTCTGGGGTGGCTATCTCCTGGTGCCAATAAATTTTCAGTTATGAACATTTATCTATCTAAACTATTTTCTGGGAAACTGTTTAATTTTTCAACGACGACTAATGGTAGTGAACGTGCAATGGTTCCAGTCGGAGCCTATGAGAAGGTAATGCCTTTAGATATTCTTCCAACACAATTATTGCGTGCACTTATTGTTGAAGATACTGAGCAGGCTCAGCTTTTGGGTTGTCTTGAGTTAGATGAAGAAGATCTGGCTTTATGTACATTTGTTTGTCCTGGAAAATACGAGTATGGCGCAATATTGCGAAATAACCTTACACGTATAGAAAAAGAGGGTTAATCATGGGACTTAGATCGATCTTAGATAGTATGGCCCCTCATTTTGAAAAGGGCGGTAAGCACGAAAAATGGTTTGCGCTTTATGAAGTTGTCGATACCATTTTTTATTCCCCATCAAGCACTACTTCGTCGTCATCTCACGTTAGAGATGGCATCGATTTAAAGCGAATGATGATTACAGTTTGGTTTTGTGCATTTCCAGCACTCTTTTTTGGGATGTGGAATGTCGGATTTCAAGCAAATTCCGCAATAGCTGCCGGTATGGGAAGCATTCCTACCGATTGGCATAGTTTGTTTTTTATTGGACATGACGCGGCAAACTGGCTGCATAATATAGTTTATGGTGCGGCTTATGTTGTTCCAATATATGCAACAGCATTTATTGTGGGTGGCTTCTGGGAAGTACTTTTTGCCATGGTGAGAAAGCATGAGGTAAACGAAGGGTTCTTTGTTACTTCAATACTTTTTGCCCTAATTGTTCCACCAGACATTCCTTTATGGCAGGTTGCTCTAGGTATTTCTTTTGGGGTTGTAATAGGGAAAGAAATTTTTGGCGGAACGGGTAAAAACTTCTTGAACCCAGCACTAACGGGTAGGGCTTTCTTGTTTTTTGCTTACCCAGCTGAAATCTCTGGTGATGCGGTTTGGACTGCGCTTGATGGTTTCTCGGGCGCAACTTCATTGAGCATAATTGCAGCAAGTGGAGTGGAAGGGCTGGCTAGTCATACTAGTTGGAGTGATGCTTTCTTGGGCTTTACTCAAGGCTCAATTGGTGAGACATCATCTTTAGCTATATTAATTGGCGGTGCTGTATTGGTTGCAACAAAGATAGCGTCATGGCGAATTATTACTGGCGTGATGGGTGGCATGATTGCAACATCATTACTCTTTAATATTATTGGCTCTGATACAAACCATATGTTCTCTATGCCTGCTCATTGGCATTTTGTTACTGGCGGGTTTTGTTTCGGGCTTATATTCATGGCTACCGACCCTGTTTCAGCCTCAATGACAAATACGGGGAAATTCGTATTTGGTGCACTTATTGGTCTGATGGTCGTGCTTATTCGTGTTGTTAACCCTGCTTTCCCAGAAGGTATGATGTTAGCAATTTTATTTGCGAATCTATTTGCTCCTGTAATCGATCATGTGGTTGTTCAGGCTAATATTAAAAGGAGGTTGGCGCGTGTCTAGTAAAGAAACTACCAGTAAAACAATTACTGTTGCCTTTTTGCTATGTATTGTTTGCTCAATTGTCGTAGCTGGCTCAGTTGTTCTGCTTAAACCGATACAGGAAAAAAACAAAGCGCTTAACTTGAAGACAAATATTCTTGCCGCAGCGGGTTTGTTTGTTGAGGGTATGAGTAGCAGTGAAATTGAAACAGCGTTTTCATCTATTCAGCCGCGTATTGTCGATTTAGAAACCGGTAACTATGTTGACTCAAGTATCGTAGGAAAAGCTAACGCGCTTGACTATGATCAGCGAAAGGCATCGAAGAATCCTAAGTTTTCTTCTGTGCTTTCATCTGATGTTGATATTGCAAGCATAAAGAGGCGTGTACGTTATTCGAAAGTATATTTAGTGGAAGAGAAGGGTAATGTTAAAACTATTATCTTGCCTGTTAGTGGTTATGGTTTATGGTCTACATTGCACGGATTTCTTGCACTTGAGAGCGATGCTAATACCGTCGTAGGTCTTGGGTTTTATGAGCATGCTGAGACACCTGGCTTAGGTGGAGAAGTAGATAACCCTCGCTGGAAGGCTATTTGGCCAGGGAAAAAGGTGTTTGATTTAGAGCAAGGCAGTATGCCACAACTCAAAGTCTTAAAAGGAAGTGTCGACAAATCAAGAGATTCCGCAATTTATGAAGTTGACGGGCTTTCTGGTGCAACCTTAACGAGTCGTGGGATTACAAATCTTGTTCAATTTTGGACAGGCGAAAACGGCTTTCAAAAATACCTAGATCGTTTGAGAAAGGAGGTTTAAGATGAGTGACGTAACTGCTAAAAAAGTGCTCCTTGAGCCAATTTTTACTAACAATCCGATTGCATTGCAAATACTAGGTATTTGTTCTGCTCTTGCTGTAACAACGAGTATGCAGCTGTCTATTGTGATGGGGTTGGCTGTTTGTACTGTTTGTGGAATGTCAAACTTGTGTATTGCTTTAATTCGTACTCAGATACCTTCTAGTATTCGAATTATTGTTCAAATGACAATTATTGCATCATTAGTAATTGTCGTTGATCAAGTTTTAAGGGCTTATGCTTATGAGCTTAGTAAACAGCTTTCAGTATTTGTAGGTTTGATTATAACGAACTGCATTGTTATGGGTCGAGCCGAAGCTTTTGCCATGCAAAACAAGCCTTTCATCAGTTTCTTGGATGGTGTCGGGAATGGATTGGGTTATATGGTGTTGTTAATTGCTGTTGCATTTTTCAGAGAGTTATTTGGTTCTGGGAAGTTATTTGGTATTGAAATACTTGCTACTGTCAACGATGGTGGTTGGTATGTGCCTAATGGTTTGCTTCTTCTTCCTCCAAGTGCCTTTTTTATTATAGGTCTTTTAATTTGGGCTTTACGTGGTTGGAAAAAAGAGCAGGTTGAGGCTCCTGATTACAAAATGTCATCTCATACTGTTAAGGAGGCATTTTAATGTTAGAACATTATCTCAGTCTTTTCGTAAAAGCTGTTTTTGTTGAAAACATGGCTTTGGCTTTCTTTTTAGGGATGTGTACATTCCTGGCGATATCCAAAAAAATACAAGCTGCAATTGGCTTAGGCATAGCGGTTATTGTCGTTTTGGCTGTAACTGTCCCAGTAAACAATTTGATTTATACCTATCTGCTTAAAGATGGTGCACTTGCTTGGGCTGGTTATCCTGATGTTGATTTAAGCTTTCTAGGGCTTTTGACTTACATAGGTGTTATTGCTGCACTTGTTCAAATTCTAGAGATGGTATTGGATAAGTACTTCCAGGATTTATATAACGCATTAGGTGTTTTCTTACCGCTAATTACAGTCAACTGTGCAATTATGGGGGCGTCTCTATTTATGGTAGAGCGTGACTATAATTTTGGCGAAAGTATGGTTTACGGTTTAGGGGCCGGTGTTGGCTGGGCTCTTGCTATAACTGCTTTGGCGGGTATTCGTGAAAAGCTTAAGTATAGTGATGTGCCTGAAGGTCTACGTGGGCTTGGTATAACATTTGTTACAGTTGGCTTAATGTCACTTGGGTTCATGTCTTTCTCAGGTATTTCACTTTAGTGAATTATCTGCGTTAGTGAACAAAATAAGGTATTGATATGAATGCAGAAATAATACTTGGTGTTGTCATGTTTACCGTGATCGTACTTTCCTTGGTTGCCGTGATCTTAGCTGCGCGTGCCAAATTGGTAAGTACCGGTAGTGTGTCAATTCTCGTTAATGAAGATCAAGACAGTAAAATTAAGACACCCGCTGGCGGCAAATTACTTCAAACACTCGCATCGGAAGGGCTCTTTCTATCTTCTGCGTGTGGTGGTGGTGGTACATGTGCGCAATGTAAATGTAAGATCTTTGAGGGAGGTGGCTCAATGTTACCTACTGAAAAAGCGTCTTTTACTAAGCGTGAAGAAGCAGAGGGTTGGAGATTGGCGTGCCAGGTTCCTGTAAAGCAGGATATGAGCATCGAGGTTCCAGAAGAAGTTTTTGGTGTCAAAAAATGGGAATGCACTGTTGAATCTAATGATAATGTCGCGACATTTATCAAAGAGCTCGTACTTAAACTTCCCGAAGGTGAAAATGTTGACTTTAGAGCGGGTGGCTACGTTCAGCTTGAGTGTCCTCCACATGAAGCAGATTATAAAAACTTTGAAATTCAGGATGAGTATCGAGAAGACTGGGATAAGTTTAATTTGTGGCAGTATAAGTCAGTCGTAAAAGAAGATGTTATTCGTGCATATTCAATGGCGAATTACCCAGAAGAGAAGGGCATTGTTAAGTTCAATATTCGTATTGCATCCCCACCCCCTGGTACTAGTTTGCCTCCTGGGCAGATGTCATCTTATGTTTTTGATTTAAAAGCAGGTGATAAAATTACTGTATATGGGCCTTTCGGAGAATTCTTTGCGAAGAAAACTGATGCAGAGATGGTATTCATAGGTGGCGGCGCAGGTATGGCGCCAATGCGTTCGCATATATTCGATCAATTAAAGCGGCTTAACTCAGATCGTAAAATATCCTTTTGGTATGGTGCGCGTAGTTTAAGAGAAATGTTTTATCAAGATGAATATGATCAGCTCGCTACTGATAATGAGAACTTTAAGTGGCATGTAGCTCTTTCTGATCCTGCTCCAGAAGATAATTGGGAAGGTTATACCGGTTTTATTCATAACGTATTGTATGAAAACTACCTGAAAGACCATCCAGCTCCTGAAGATTGTGAGTATTATATGTGTGGCCCCCCAATGATGAATGCGGCGGTGATTCAAATGCTTAAAGGTTTGGGTGTTGAAGATGATAATATCTTGCTAGATGACTTTGGTGGTTAGATCTCTTTTGCCAAGCTATTTATTAGCTTGGCATTTTTGTTTAGGGTAGTTAAAAATTAATTCTTTATCGTTTCGTTTGATCATTGTATTAAGCTTAGTCTTACTTTCTAGTTGCTCTAGCCAGAGAGATCTTTACGAATACAGCTTTCATGGTGACATAATGGGGACGACCTATAATGTGTCGTTAGTATTTAGTGATCCAAAATCGAGCACTTATATTGACGGAGTGCACCAAAAAGTTAAATCCAGCCTTATCTTGACTGACTCCTTAATGTCAACTTATAAAGATTCATCAGAAATTTCTAGGTTTAATCATATAAATGCCGGGGAAGAAATTGCTATTTCTGAGTCTACGCTTGAGGTATTAACCTTTGCGAAAAACATCTTTGATCTTACGGACGGTTTTTTTGATGTCAGTGTTGGGCCTTTGGTTGATTTATGGGGGTTTGGTGCCAAGTCGAAAATGGACATGTTTAAAAAACCAAGTTCTGGAGAGCTTGAGTTTACCTCTAAGCTCGTCAGCTCCAATTTTTTTAAGTTAAAGGGAGGGTCTTTACAGAAGCTTTCTAACGTTAATGTTGATCTTTCAGCTATCGCCAAAGGTTATGCAGTTGATCAAGCTGCAAGTGTTCTGATGTCTGATGATATAAGCAACTTTTTAGTTGAGGTTGGTGGTGAAGTTTCAGTTCAAGGTCATAACTCAAGGGGTAAGCAATGGAGTTTAGGTATCGAGCTTCCGGATGCCCTTGGTAGAAAGGCTCATTCAATAGTAACATTAACGAATAGTAGTCTAGCAACTTCGGGTGATTACCGGAATTTCTACATGGATAATGGAATTAAGTATTCTCATACCATTAACCCAAAAACATTCCGGCCCGTAACGCATCACCTAGCTTCTGTTAGTGTTATTTCTGATACTTGTATGGAAGCTGATGCATTAGCAACAGCTTTAATGGCAATGGGCGAGGACTTGGGTTACCTCTTTGCCGTTAAGCATAACGTGGTAGCTTACTTTATTTATCGGACAGCAGACGGTTACGCGTCTAAGTCTACGAGTGGTTTTGATAAACTTTTAAATTGATAGGATGGTTTCATGGATATTTTCATTATTGTTTTCGTTGTAATGCTTTTACTGGTTGTTGCGATGTCTGTCGGTGTTATTTTTGGAAATAAACCAATATCTGGTTCATGCGGTGGTATGAGTGCGCTTGGCATGGAAGTTGCCTGCGATGTTTGTGGTGGCGACAAAACCAAGTGTGACAATGAAGACGCTGACGATGGATTAGAATCAAGTAATAATTCTCTCTCATATGATGCAATGAGCGGTAGTGCTAAAAATAAGTAGTTTTTAATTTTTTAATCATTTTTATGGAGTTTGCAAGTTTATGGCTGAGTATCACTATGATGTTATTGTAATTGGGTCCGGTCCTGCAGGAGAAGGGGCTGCATTAAGTGCTGCTAAAGGTCATAAGCGAGTTGCGGTGATAGAAGATAAGGCTGTAGTGGGTGGTAATTGTACTCACGTAGGTACAATCCCATCAAAAGCACTTCGTCACGCGGTTAAGCAGATTATCACATTTAACACTAATACTATGTTTAGGGATATTGGTGAACCAAGATGGTTTTCTTTTCCGCGCGTATTAAAAAATGCAGAAAAGGTCATTAACAAGCAAGTCAAATTGCGAACTCATTTTTATGCTAGAAATAAAATTGATCTTTACAATGGTAACGCATATTTTCTAGACTCTAAAAGAGTCGAAATCAGAGGTGGGCACTCTTCAGACGTTCTCCATGGCGAGAATGTCATTATTGCTAGCGGCTCAAGTCCTTATAAGCCTTCAAATGTAGATTTTACCCACGATAGAATTTACTGCAGTGATTCTGTTCTACAGTTAAGTCATACTCCTCGTACTATGGTGATTTATGGTGCTGGCGTTATAGGTTCGGAATATGCGTCTATATTCTCTGGTCTGGGCGTTAAGGTTGATCTTATAAATCCAGGGGATAAGTTATTATCCTTTCTTGATGACGAAATATCGGATGCGCTTAGTTACCATCTCCGAAATAATGGTGTCCTTGTCAGGCATAATGAAGCTTACGAGACTGTTGTGGGTACAGATAGTGGTGTAGAAGTTACTTTTGAATCTGGAAAACGGATTAGAGCTGATGCATTTCTATGGTGTAACGGTAGAAGTGGGAACACGCTTAACCTTGGTTTGGATAATATTGGCCTTGAAGCTAACTCGAGAGGTCAACTTACAATTGATGATCACTATAGAACAAGTGTAGAAAATGTATATGCTGTTGGGGATGTAATAGGCTGGCCTGCATTAGCGAGTGCCGCTTATGATCAAGGTCGCTCAGCTTCTTCTGCTTTGCTGGATAACGGTTATTTTAGGTATATAAATGATGTGCCGACAGGAATTTACACTATTCCGGAAATTAGTTCAGTCGGTAAGAATGAAAAAGAGCTAACGGAAGAAAAAGTTCCTTACGAAGTAGGGCAAGCTTTCTTCAAAGATCTTGCAAGAGCGCAGATTACGGGTGAAGCTGTAGGTATGCTTAAAATACTCTTTCATCGTGATAGTAAGAAGATTTTAGGTATCCACTGCTTTGGAGATCAAGCTGCTGAGATTGTACACATCGGTCAAGCTATTATGAATCAGAAAGGGGAAGCGAATACTCTAGAGTATTTCGTTAATACTACTTTCAATTATCCAACGATGGCAGAAGCATATCGTGTTGCTGCCCTGAACGGCTTAAATAGAATTTTCTGATTTTCCAATCGATTTATTGAATTTTGTTGTTCGTTTTTTATTCAAAAGCTAGAGCGCAGTAGGATTTTTGGTAATTGCTGCTGTGTTTTAGTGTCTCAGTTCACGCTTCCAAACTACTTCATTTGTAAGACATTTTCTGATTTTGTAGCATTAGGAATATTTTGAAAAGTATTTTCACAGAGCTACTGTTTTTTTAGCTCTTTGCAGCGAAACATGGAAAAGTGCCACTTATATGACAACTCATATCTTCAAGATTCTAAGCGTTCAATTTCTTTTACTAATAACACTTCTGATATCAGCGTGTAGTGAAGGTGATCGGGGTTTTGTACCTTTACCTGTGGAAGCAGTTGAAGAACCTTTGACAAATATTTCTTTAACACTTGGTGGCGTCAAAGGACCTTTAGTAAATGCTGAAATAAACCTCTTTAAAGTAGATTTAAATCGAGGCTTGTTAAGAGAGCATAATGCTGCGAGCGCTAAGTTTTTTAGTTTACTTAATGAATATGGCGTAATCATTTCCAAAAATGAAGAAGCAAATGAAGAAGCAAATGAAGAAGCAAATGAAGAAGCAAGTATTTATTCTGTTTCAGACGAAACTTCAGGTTCTCATGAGGCCATTTTTAAAGAAATTCAAGAAGATATTAAAAAGGCTGGTTTTGTAAGTGGCCTAAAAGCCCTTAAGGAAAATATATCTGATGCAACGGATATCAATGAAGCAGAGCTTCTATTAACTGATTACGTCAATGTAGAAACAAATAGCGATTTAAGAATTCAGGTTCAAACCGTCAAAGACTCTTATGCAACACTTACTGATTTGCGCAACAAATTAAACAAGATAAATACGCCTACACAAGAAATTGTAGAAGCAGATAACTTTATAGCTGCGGGTCTACTTATTAGTGAGTTTAAAAGTAATGAATCTGTAATAAACAAAACTGATGGTTGGTCAGATCTAACTAATGACTTAAATACACTTAACTTTAATTCCAGTACAGTTAGCAGTATTCAGAGTGATTTCAATCTTACTCATGATTACTTTATAAATAGCGGCTTACTCGAACTTGACCCTGTAGCTATAAATAACCTTAAAGATCTCAAAGATGAGTTAGCTTCTGCAGATTCTGTAATTGATGCAGAAATGTATGTAAGCGCAGCTCTTCAAGAGGAAGGTAACAGTCAAGTGAGAAGTAAATTGACTGAGCTTTTAAATTCAATTATCACATACGATGACTTTATTGTGCTGATCGAGCAGTATGAGGCACTTTATACCTATTTTGACACTAGCTTGTTATTGGGGGCTTCTACCAATTTACAGGATTTTGTAGATCATGTAGTTGATGTGCTAAATCAAAAGCTAAGTGCAAGTGTCCGAGAAGCGTTCAAAAATGATGATTTCATTGATCATGATTTACTTGGGCTTATACATACCAATCGATTCGTTTTTGGAGAAACTAACGAAAACAGTTTTCTAAATAATGTGAGCTTAAATGACTATCGTGGCTTTGTTTATATGGAAGTCATCTCAACTGATAAAACCATTGATTTAAACTCTGGTTCGCTTCCTATTTTTAATACAATGGACACAATCTTTCATACCGACAGTATTCTTGGTAATGGAGACAACAATAAAGAAGATTTTACTGTTTATCACCTTATAAATGGCGAAATTCAACGCAATGGTGATGGTGAAATAATTACCCAAGCAGGAGACTTACCGAAAAATGGCGATGATTCACTAGAAGTAAGACCTTATAGATTTGCTTCTCCTTTAACTACATTAGCTTTAGCTGCTGCTATTGAAGAACTTAAAAACTTTGAGCTTCAACAAAGTGTTATTGATGGGACAAGTGAGGCGCAATATGAAATATCTGAATCTGTTCTCAAGTCTGCTTTATCAAGAGCATCAGAAAAAGTAATTAGAACATTCGGAACGGGTTTGGATGAGGCCGCGAATATATTTGATCTACCGGCTGTAGTTTTACCTGAAATGGAATTTCTCAGTGAAGAGTTAGAATTAGGTGTTCAGTATCGTACCTCTATAGAAAGTTATTCAGCGTTCATTCAGTCACTGCTTGATCAAACCAACCAATCAGCATTACTCATATTATCAAATGTAACATCCGACTTAATCGACGGTGAAATTGATGGCAAAATTTATGACCAGGATATCACTGACTTCTCTCAGTTAGCTTCGATTTCCTATCTTGCATCCCGTTCACTGGAGTCTGCACTTATTCCAGGTACCTCTATTAAAGTCTCAGAGACAGTCTCTGTCATGCAAAATCAAATAAAAAATATTACACCAGATTTTTCACTTGATGAGATTGATTTGTCGAAGGTAAGCAAGGCTCATTCGCCTAAAGGTGGAGTTGATACCGATAATGATGGCGTATTAGATAACTCAGATGAGCTTCCTATTGATCCACTTAAAAGCCGTAATATACCAGAAGGCTATACAGGGTTAACATCAGTAGCTTTAGGGGGAGGTGCAGCTATCGTGATGCCGCTGGATGGGTCTCTTGTATACAATCTTGAGCTTGAGTCAGATGATGGTGAAAATTCTTGCTCTTCATCACCGTGCTATTTATTAGGTAATTCTGAAACTCCCGTTATAGATGATTTTGAACTAATTATTGCCCCCCTAAATCATGATTTTGCGCATACTGAAATAAATGATGATAACCGAGTCGGTTTTGAAGCTAGTGCCACTGTACCGGGTGATTATGTAATAAAAGCAACATTTACCACAGCTGTGTCGCCAGCCATCACTTTTGAAGAAGAAATTGTGTTAACGGTTCTTGATTTGAATGATACTGATATTTTCAATATACGTATTAATCCGAGCACGCCAGCAGCAGGTGAAGCTGTGAGTGTTCAATTTGAAGCAACAGATAATTTATGTAAGTTAGTCGAGTTACAAGAAAATTGTAAAGATTTAGATCTTGAGGATCAAATGCCTGATTATTTAAATATTGAGCTTTTTAACGATATATTTGAGGTTACTTGGGCTATAGCAAACGGTAGTAACAATAACAGTAGTAACAATAACAGTAGTAACAATGTAGATGAATCTTACAAGTCGATCAGTTTTTCTAATGATGCTAATACAGGTAACCAAATAAATACTAATACCGGTGATAAATTAACAATAGGGTTAATTTACAACTCACAAAATACAAGGTTTTCTGTAGGTGAGTTTGTTGAAATCGTCGGTGCTGGTCTAGATGATGATGGCGATGGTGTTACCAATGAAGAGGATTTCTATCCAAACTTGAGTCAATGTAGCTTAGAGCTCGACGGTGACACTGATGTTGCAACGGATAGACCATTTTGTAAACAGAATCTAATTAATAACACGACGAGTGCTCTTCAAGAAATCGAGATAAATTTCGCAAATGAAACCTGGCTTTACCATACTGATTGGGGGTTTGTACTCCGGAAAAATATTGAAACCGGTCATTTTCTTGAGTCGATATATTCTCCTATTTTTACAGACCCTTCTAAAAGCACTATTAAGGTTTTTAGCATCGATGAACAATCTCGCCGTATTTATATTGCTTACACAGCTGGCACTATAAAATACTTTAGTTTCCTTGATCAGCAGACTCATGACTTTACAAGCGCCATTCCTGACCCAGCTGATCAGGCCGATCTGCAAGTTACTTCTATTGATGCCGTGTTTTCGTCAGTTGCTGTGACTTATAAGGGTGTCGACTCAACTGAACAGAAGTTGTATACGCAAGAAGGTTCTGAAATAAGTTTAACGTCTGATAAAGTTTACCCGAAAGAAGGGGAGCAAATAACAGTAAGCCTTAGTGGTCAGAATATTTCGCCTTTGGTGAATCAACTTCAACCAATGTGGGAAATAAAACGACTTGATGCTCAGAAACAATCACAAGTACACTCAGTTGAATTATCGTCTGACAAATTATCTCTAGTCTCTGGTCAAACGCTGTATGGTGATATTATATCGATTAAGTTGGTTGACTCTAGTACTGGAAAAGTAGTACTAAGCAAAGACCTGTATGTACTTGACTCAGTTAATTTTGCTTTTTCAAAGGCAATTTACGATGTGGATGAAAATATAATCGTTCAAGCAAGTTCAAGTGACTCAACAAGAGATAATCTTAATGAATTCATTTATATTAAGTGGTCAATAGGTGGCAGGGAAACGAGTAAATTAGAACCTGAATTTAGAAGCTTTGATTATAACGCCCCCTTTGAGCTCTCGTCAGAAAATACTCAGTATGCTGATGTTGTTACAGCTGAAGTCTATCTAGAACATGGTAGTGTGGATGTTAAGGTTGAAAGCTTCTCAACAAGTATTTTAGGTGAAATCTCTTCATATTTCCCTGAGATAGACCCTGCGATCAATGAAAATCTAGCTGCTGACCCGGGAATTTCAATAAAATATGAAAACCTACCTGATCTTCTCGGCGAGCCAATTTTTACACCTATATGGCGTGTCAATGGCGTAATCATTGAATCTGAAAACCAAGTTAATTTCCCTACAGAAACAATACTTCAATATGGTGATATCGTTGAACTTAATTTCCATTACTCCCTTAATGGTAGTGAAGGTGAAACAAATATAGCTACTGTCGCTATAATCGCAGTAGATATAGAAACAGCAGTATTTCACCTCATCGCAGAGGGCTCAGAAACCCCATTAACACCTAAAGCAGGTGATGATGTCACCATTAATTTTGACGAGTTCAACGTAAATGCAATTCAAGACTTTTTACCAAAATGGCTAAAAAATGACGAACACGTTGAGAGCGTCACAGGTTTCGTATTTCCTGGTGCCGACCTTATTTACGGCGATAAGTTAGAGTTGATACTTCAAAAACGAGACTCTAATCCTAATGACAATGTGGACCCAATAAGATTCACAAACTCTGCAACCGTCATCATCGGCGTAAATGTCGGGGATATTTCCAGTCTTGATTCAGAAGGTAACGCTCTTAGTTATGACCAAGATGATGACTCTGATGGCATTTCAAATATTAATGACTTCTTCCGGAGTGATGCAAGCTGTTATTTAGCAACTGATGGTAACCCAGATGATGCTGATAATGATGGTTTGAGTGATTTATTTGAAATAACTTCACCTATTCAAACTAGTTCGAACTTAAGTGATACAGACGGTGATGGTTTAAGTGATTTTGATGAATATCTGTCTGATATTGCCACTAACCCAACCCTAGCTGATAGTGATGGGGATGGGTTTAGTGATGGTGTTGAGGTTAATGGTTTAAATACAGATCCCAATGATATAAATGACCCTTCAAATGCTGATATTGATGCTGACCGCGACGGTCTAACAAACGAGCAAGAACTAAATAGACTGGATATTAACGGTTTACCTGCACCAACTTTTATTAATGTCGCCGACTCAGATAATGATGGCCTATTTGATAAAATGGAGTTGGACCTATTAACAGATCCCTTAAATCCGGACTCAGATGGTGATGGCTTATCAGACGGTGCTGAAATTCATATCACTAAGTCTGACCCAACAAGGCTGGATAGTGATGATGATGGCATTAATGACGGCGTTGAAGTTATTGTGTTGGGCAGCAACCCAATACAAGAAGATAGTGATTTCAATGGTATAAATGACTTTGACGAAGAAGCTAATCAAGACCCCGCCGCTTTACCAGAAGGTCTTACAAATATTTCTGACCTTTCAAATTATGCGTACGCCGCTATCCCGTCGATGGTGCCAACTGGAACTTGCTATAAAACATGGTTAGGAAATAACAAAATTGAAAGAATTGTTTATTCAAACCAGAAGCAACTTAGTAATGATGATCCTCAAGAAATTATTTTCAGTTCATCTGATTGGCAACAATCCTTACGTTATGATGCTAAGAATAAAATATTCCTGACGGCTGTTGACGTTCAAGCGTCTAACAATACGCTTACTTCAATTAGTTATGATGACATTGCTATAAATACGCTTTATCTCGGTTTTTCAGATGGTCAAATAAGTACTTATGACCTGACTGCCGAAACAGATGAGAATATGCGCTTAACATCTCGCTTTAAATTAGACTCAGGCGCAGAAGTTTTAAATATACTTGATCAGGGCGATTTTTTATTGGTTGAAACAGCAGGGGATAATAATGACTTTATTCATACTGTTCTAGATACAACAGACCCGACTTACACTCAAGTAGATTCAGAATTATCTCCTGTCAGTTATTCAAATGCGGTGTGGGAAACAGCAGATAAAACTTCGCTTTGGTTACTTGATAATTCAATAAGTCATGGTTTATATAAAGAATCATTCGACAACGCCGGCATAGTTACACCCTCTACAATTGCTGCTGCTAGTGGTGTGGACTTATTTGGACCACTATTAATTGAGCAAATTGAAGCTACAAATTATTTAAGGACGGGTTCAGCTCATACTTTTAATTTAGATAATAGTACCTGGGTCGATAGTAGTCTTAATTTATTCAGCCATAGTTTACAGCATCAAACCCAACGTATTTCGAGCCCATTATTCACGGGTCAAATACAGGTAAGATCTAATATATCTGAATCAAATGACCAGTTTTGGCAGTACACTCAACAACTACAGCGCGAAAATGTCCTAGCATTGATTCCTGTTGGTATTGATGTACTTGCGATTTCATATGATGATTTATCGAATACGAGTAATGACAGTACAGCGCCTTTAGCATTTGAAGTGATTAATATTGGTGACTCAAATGGCGATACTATCCCTGATTGGTGGACCAATATTGATCAAAGCAATACTATTTATGAATATACAAATATCGAATTTGATTCAAATGTAGATTCTGATGGCGATGGCTTGTCTGATTTCTATGAAGCCTTATTGGGAACTGACAAGGATAACGTTGATTCAGATGGAAATGGCATCAGCGATGCGGATGAAGACTCAGATAAAGACGGATTGTCAAATATTACTGAGATCACCAAGACCCTGTCCAATCCGGATCTTGCAAATAGTTTTGGTCACCTCGATGGTGATGGTCACCTCGATGATGATGGCAACCCCATACATGATCAGTTCCAAGATTTGGACGGAGATGGCCTAAGTAATATTGAAGAGTTAACGCTCACCTTAACTGACCCAGTCCTGATTGATAGCGACGGCAATGGCGTGAGTGATGGTGACGAAGATACTGATGCTGATAATCTAAGTAACATGCAAGAAGTAAAAATCACAAAGACCAACCCAGTATTGCAAAATACGAATAGTGACTCTGTTATAGATGGCGACGAAGATACCGATAATGATGGCTTGAGCGACTCCATTGAGTTAAATATCACATTGACTGAGTATGACAATTCCGACACTGATGGAAATGGCACCCTTGATGGTGATGAGGATACTGATTCTGACGGTATTACGGACGCTTTAGAGTTTCAAATTGGTAGCCAGTATAACAATCAAGATTCGGATTCAAACGGAACCTTAGACGGTGATGAAGATTTTGACCAAGATGGCCTATCAAACCTTGCTGAGCTCAACCTGACGCTAACTAATTTGGCTTTAGCTGATACAGATGGCGACAATATTAATGACGGTGATGAGGATACAGATGGCGATGGTCTAAGCGATGCATTAGAAATACATGGCACATCTACCCTTCATTCACTAGTAGATTCTGATAGCAATGGGATCAATGATGGCGATGAAGATAGTGACTCGGATGGCCTTAAAAATATTGATGAGATTAATGTAACAGGGACTAATGCAAGCCTGGAAGACACTGATGGAAATGGTATTCTTGATGGCGATGAAGACCCAGATGGCGACGGCCTAAGCAATTCTCAGGAAATAAATCTGACCGGTACGATCTTTAACGTAGCTGACTCAGATGGTAATGGCACGCTTGATGGAGAAGAAGATACTGATGGTGATTCTTTATCAGATCAACACGAGCTTAATATCCACAACTCAAATCATGCCTCAGTTGATACAGACGGCGACGGCCTTACCGATGGCGATGAGGTCATTGCTCATATGACTGATCCACTACTCGTTGATACAGATAACGACGGTCTAGATGATAACATTGAGATAGATGAGCTAACTAATCCATTACTAGTTGATTCTGATGAAGATGGCTTGAGTGATTTTGATGAAATAAATATAACTCTTACCGACCCTAATTTTGTAGACTCTGATGACAACGGAATAATTGATGGTGCAGAGAATCATGACGGTGACACCTTAACGGATGCGCAAGAACTTACATTTACAAAAACAGATTACTTAATCACAGATACAGATTTTGACGGTATAAATGATGGTGATGAAGACAGAGATGGTGACGGCCTAAATGACTATGCTGAATTAAGCCTGACTAATACCGACTTTCAATCAGCAGATACCGATAGTAATGGCACAACCGATGATGAGGAGGATGGTGATAACGATGGCCTATCAAATCTAATAGAGGTAAATGTCACCGGAACTCATCCGGCAATGTTTGACACAGATGGCAATGGTATTTCAGACGGAGATGATGATCTTGATAACGACGGATTGTCAAATAAAGACGAAGTAACCATAACGCTAACAGACATCAATAATAGCGACACTGATGGCGACGGCATTCTTGATGGCGATGAAGATAGAGATGGAGACGGTTTATCAGATGCTGTCGAAATAAGATTAACGAAAACAGATTTTGAAGAAATCGACACTGATGGGGATGGCATTCTGGATGCTGACGAAGATTCAGATTTCGATGGCCTGAGTAATATTATTGAAATAACTCAGACTCAGACTAACCCTGCTTCCGTTGATACCAATGGCGATGGCACTCTGGATGCTAACGAAGATTTTGATGGCGATAAACTAAGCAATGTTCATGAGTTATATGTGACAAATACCAACCCTTCCTTGGAAGATAGCAATGGCGACGGCTCTCTTGATGGTACTAATGATACAGATGGCGATGGTCTTAGTGACGTTACAGAGTTAAATGTTACCCATACCTCCTATTATACTTCTGACTCCGATGGCAACGGGATAAGTGATGGCGATGAAGACTCTGATGGCGACGGTTTATCAAATTTCATCGAGATTGAAACGACAAATACGAACCATCTACTTAGTGATTCTGATGATGACGGTTTAAATGACTTTGATGAGGTTAATACTACTTTAACCGACCCGAACAACTCGGACTCCGATGGTGATACAGCTAATGATGGTGTAGAAGTTAACCAATATGGCTCAAATCCACTTAATAGTGATACTGATGGTGATAACCTTATTGATGGCCATGAAATTTTTATCACAGAAACAAACCCACTTGAAAGTGATACCGATGGAGACGGTATTACAGATGATCTGGAAGACCTAGATGGAGACAATTTATCTAATGCGGATGAAATCAATATAACACTCACCAACCCTTTGTTAATAGACACAGATATGAATTCTATTAATGATGGAGATGAAGACTTTGATCAGGATGGATTGTCAAATTTCGTCGAAATTACAGTGACATTAACGGATGCTAACTTAAGCGATAGTGATGGTGATTTAATCATCGATGGCTTTGAAGATTACGATAATGATGGCTTAAGTGATGCGACTGAAATTAACTTAACAAATACCAATCACAAGGATTCGGATTCCGATGATGATGGCATCAACGATGGCAATGAAGATGCTGATGGCGATGGCTTGTCAAATATTCTGGAGGTTACGCAAACAATCACTAACCCAGCTTTAACCGATACCGATGGTAATGGTGTAACGGATGGTGATGAAGATACCGATAATGATGGTTTAAGTAATATTGATGAGTTGTTAAAAACAAATACGAATCCGGTGCTTGCCGATACCAATAATGACGGAACTTTGGACGGTGATATTGATTCTGATGGTGATGGCTTAAGTGATGCTCATGAATTGAACGTTACCATGACTGACATTGATAATGTAGATACCGATGATAATGATGTCTCTGATGCTGACGAAGATAAAGATCAAGACGGCCTAAGTGACCTACAAGAATTGACACTCACTTTAACTGATCATAATTCTAATGATTCGGATGGTGATGGCATCACTGACGATCTGGATGACGAAGATAACGATGGTTTAAAGAACATCGATGAAATTCTTGAGACATTCACGAATCCAGTATTGGCAGATACTAATTCTGATGGTATTTCGGACGGTGACACAGACTCTGATAATGATGGCCTAAGTGATGCGCTTGAGCTATATGTCACGATGACTGATATCAATGAAGTTGATACAAATAATAATGGTATATCTGATGCTAATGAAGATACAGATGAAGATAATCTGACTGACGTACAAGAGTTAACTCAGACTTTTACTAAGCATGATGCTAAAGACTCAGGCACAAATGGTATTCCTAATGGTATTCAGGATGATATACACGATAAAGATAATGACGGACTTAAAAATATAGACGAGTTATTAATCACGTTTACTGATCCTATATTGGCTTATAGCAATGGTGGCACTATCAAGGATGGCGCTATAGATTCGGATGGAGATGGTTTAAGTAATGCATCTGAACTATATCTGACTCTGACAGATATTAGTTTGATCGATACTGATGGGAATGGTACTGATGATGCTTCTGAAGATTTTGATTCAGACAGCCTTACAAACTTGCAAGAGGTCATACAAACATTAACCAACCCGCGCCTTGAAGATACTGACGGTGATGAAATTTTAGACGGTAATGAAGACAGTGATAATGACGGTTTAAAAAATCTTGATGAGTTATTGATTACACTTACTAATCCCGGACTGTTAGATACTGATGGTGATGGAAATATTGATGGTTCATTGGACTCGGATGGTGATGGCCTTATAGATGTTGCTGAACTAAACCTAACGAATACAGATATCAATATAATTGATACGGACAATGATGGAGTAGCCGATTCTGACGAAGATTTGGATGGAGACGGTCTTACTAACTTACACGAAGTAACTCAAACTCAAACTGATCCTAACTCAACAGATTCAAATCAAGATGGAGTTTTGGACAATAATGAAGATAGTGATAATGATGGTCTAAGTGATGGACATGAACTGAATATTACTCAGTCCAACCCTAACAACGCTGATACCGATAATGATGGTCTTGATGACGCTGATGAAGTAAATACTTATTTAACAGATCCAAATTTAGCTGATACAGATAGTGATGGTTTAGGAGATTGGATTGAGGTAGAGCAGACATTAACTGATCCCAAAATTCCTGACTCTGATCTTGATGGACTAAGCGACTTCCAAGAAATTAACATCACCCTAACAGATCCTAATTCTGAAGATAGTGATAATAATGGAGTAACCGATGGCGCTGAAGACTTTGATAGCGATGGTTTATCCAATTCTGTTGAATTAAATATTACAATCACCAATCCTTGGTTAATTGACACAGATGCTGATGGGATATATGACGGTGATGAGGACTCAGATGGGGACTTACTTACTGATGCTGCTGAAATTCTAATCACATTTACAGACCCAAATGATACTGATACAGACGGTGATAGTATCTCTGACGGCAACGAACACAGTGATGGTGTTGATGCTGGTATTGGAGACGGTTTAAATGATGCCGTTGAACTGAACTTAACCAATACAGATATAAACCTTCTTGATACTGATGGAAATGGTATTAACGATGGTGATGAGGATCTGGACTCCGATGGTCTTAGTAATCTTAAGGAACTGGAGGAAACTGGCACAGACCCTCGATTTGCCGATACGGATAACGATGGCGTGTTAGATGGTGATGAGGATGCTGATAGTGATGGTTTATCAAATTTAACTGAGTTGCTTATTACCTTCACTGAATTGAGTATATCAGACACTGATAACGATGGTATTTTGGACGGAAATGAAGATGCAGATAGTGATGGCTTGAGTGATGCCGTTGAAATAAATCTCACTAATACAGAATTCAACAATGCTGATACAGACGGTGACGGGGTTAATGATGGTGCTGAAGATTTCGATAATGATGGGCTAAGTAATGCTAATGAAATCGCTCAAGGTACAAATATCTTATTTATTGATACAGATGGTGATGGTGTAACAGATGGCGTTGAAGTCGATTTAGGCTCTAACCCTATGGTTACAGCTTATGACGGAGATGATACGGATGATGATAATGATGGCTTACCGAACACACTTGAAGTTCACCTTGGCTTATGTTCAATTGCTCTTGATTGTCTAGATACTGATAGAGATGAGGACAATCTATCAGATTATCTAGAAGTTATTGTGCATGGCACAAACCCTATGTCGGCTGATACAGATGGCGATGGACTTACTGACTATGAAGAGTCGATAGTATACAACTCTGACCCTACAACCTCTGATGTTGACGGTGATCTATTGTCAGATTTTGTAGAAGCAGGGAAGTCTAAACCTGACTTTATAAGTAACCCAAAAGTGAATGACACGGATGGAGATGGCCTTCATGATAATGTAGAGCACGATTTTGAATTTGAATACCCTTCAGCTTTATTAGCTGTATTGGGTGAGAGTAATATTACACCGGGATCCACAATAAACCCAAATAGTAAAGATACAGACAATGATGGTATTTGTGATAACTTAGAAGTTATTTATAAAACAAACCCTGCAGAACCAGATACCGACTTTGATGGCTTAAATGATTTTTATGAACTTAACCTGACGTCTATTGCAGGCCTAACTTGTTTAGACCAAATATCAACTGATAGTCTAGAAATTATAAATCGCAGCAATCCACTTCTTCAAGACACTGATGAAGATGGATTAACTGACTTTCAAGAAGTAAGTGTTACAAATACAGATCCGAGGGATAATGATTCAGATGATGATGGCATACTCGATGGTCATGTTGACTCAGATGGTGATGGCATATCAGATGCGAATGAGCTTAATAAAACCTTTACCAGTATCTATATAAGTCGTACTAATGGTTTAATTTCAGATGCAGATGCAGATCAAGATGGGGATTCTATTTCAAACGCTGATGAGTTATTGGTGGGGCTACATCCTTCGAAAGTTGACTCCGATGGAGACGGTGTTCCAGATATTGAAGAATATAATAATGACCCTACTGGCGAATCTGGTCAACTTACTGATTCTGACGATGACGGCCTAACGGATAAAAAAGAAGATGAAATAGGTACTGATCCTTTAAACAGTGATTCGGATTATGACGGCCTATTGGATAAAGAAGAAGTTGATTTAGGTACTGATCCACTTTCTGTAGATTCAGATAATGACTTTCTGCGCGATGGTATTGATGATGCCCCTTTAAACTTCGATGCAGATAACGATTCTATTCCCGACGGCATAGAAGAGTATTTAGGTACTATCAGAGATCTTTCTGACTCTGATCAAGATGGAATTAGTGATGGTGATGAAGTTTGGGTGTTTGCTTATGAAAACGATAGCGACAGTTTTATTCGAATTGGAAAAGATAAAGATATTAACCTTAACTCTAAAGTCCAAAACTCGCTATGGCCTTCGCCAGTAAGGTTCGAAGAATATGGGGAGATCATACAAGGAGAAAGAGAAAGAGAAGTCGTGGATCTAAAGAGTGTTGCTCGTTTAGATGAATCAGGAAATGAATTAGAAGCAAGTAGGGTAATAGTTGGTAAGCTCTATATTCATCGTCTATCTAATCCTGCTGAGAGTGATACCGATCTGGATGGTTTACTTGACTCAACTGAGTTATTGGATATTGAATCCTCAACAGCTATTAAATTCGATCTTGAGCTAGAGAACGAAACACTCTATAAACCATTGGAACTGAATTCGGTTAACTTTCTTATATCGGATCCATGGTCCGCAGATACCGACGGCGATACTATCGTCGATGGGCAAGAGGATTATGATTTGGATTACTTGATCAATGTTTTAGAGCAAGAGAACATCCAGACAAATATTATTGAAGCTGATACAGATGGTGATGGAGTTCTTGATGGACTTGAGGTGCTGGTATTAAATTCTAACCCTGAAAGTATTGATACTGATGAAGATGGTTTAGTTGATAATCAAGAAATATCGTCTCTGATTATTCGAGAAGAAGGTGTTGATGAAGAGCTGTTATGTCAGGCTGATGAAATACGTTTAGTGAATATTTCAAATATTAATTATTGTGTGGATGTCGAATACTTATCATATCCAAATAAAGAAGACAGTGATAACGATGGTGTTTTAGACCGAGCTTCTGATGAGGACGGCCTGATTACTTTTGATCATTTTCCATTGGATCTCGCATGTTCAAAAATTACAGATGGTTTTGAAGAGCTAGTTGATGGACGTACTATAAAGCAATGTTTCTCTTCATGGATGGCAAAACAAGAATCCATTGATTTCATCCAATCCTTGCAGTGGCAAAATGATGAAGGTCGAGATTTTGATGAGATATCTTTCTTCAGTAAAGGATGGGGGCGCCTTATTAGATTTGATTCTGCTACAGAGCAATTTCTCCCGAGCCTAGCAGTTACGGATAGTTTGATTGCAACTAGTTATTCTCTTAATACTAAGCGTTTATACCTGGCGCATGAAAATGGAGACCTAGCCTTTTTTAACCTAGAGACTGGTTATGCACAATACTTTGGGATGACGATGTTATCTACGAATGAAACACTTAATGCCATTCGTGCGATAGGTTCAAATATTATTGTTCAAGTACTAAATTCTGATACAGGAATTTATAATCATATAATCTATCAAGCAGATGGAGTGGAGAGTAGTAGTGCTGAGTTAGGTATTGATATAAGTGATGCGCTTTATGTCGGTATATCAGAACGACTTTACGGTTTAAATAAAACCACTAATGTAAATGCTACCAACCTAGGTTACATTTTGATCGATGATGCTAGCGGCACGTTTATAGGCTCTACAGTATTTAGTGATGATACCTTTACTAGCGAAGAAATTTTAACTGGTCCTGTAAGTGCTTCAGAAGATCAAACTGAAATTTATCTGGGTTCACGCCAAATACGTAGAGCTTCTGATTTAACTGTTAATGACAGACCCTTATTAAGTAACGTATATAAGCAGTTCGATTTTGATGGTTTTAGTGAATTATTGGAGCTTAACAACCATTTTGCTGGAATTGTCGACGTTAATTCTCAAAAGGCTGTTTATGTAGAAGATCTCAATACAGTTCAGCATACTCATAATAAGTATTTGTTTGAGTCTATAGCAGATGATGAAGAAATCTTAAAATTGATTAACTTATCTGACTCCGAGATTGCACTAATCTCTAAATCCGATAGTAGTGTTGCGATTGAACGCATTGGTTTATTGGACAGTGACATGGATGCAGATGGCAATTCTGTTGGAGATGGTATGCCTGGTATATATGAGAATGCCTATGGCTTGGATGACAATAATATAGATGATAAGTTTTTGGATGCTGACGAAGATGGACTTTCTAATTATGAGGAATATCTTGAGGCGACTGACCCTAAGAAGACAGATACCGATGGTGATGACTGGTCTGATCTCTTTGAGCTAAATAATCAAACGGATCCTTTAAATCCAAATGATTATTGATTAGGGAAAGAGAAACTATGAACTCAGATGGTTATATTGACGTATAAGCATCTGAGTTTTTTATTGGTATCGACTAGACTTGAGCGAATTGTTTTATTGCGGTGCTGGGTATGTCAGTTATAAGGCTTTTAACACCTAATTCTTTAAGATGGATCATTCTGTCAAGTTCATTTACTGTCCAGCAGGAAACATCAATACCTTCAAGTTGCGCTCGATCTAAAAGGCTAGGGGAAATTAACTCTTCATGAAGTACTAATAGACTGCAACCTAATGCTATGCATGTACTAATAGGTCTATGAAGCTTGTTCTCAGCAACGTAACCCGTTTGAATGTGTGGTGAAAATCGTTTCATTTCTTTTAAAAACCACTTACTTGAAGATGTAGCAACAGCTTTGTCACTAAGCTTATGTTCCAAAATAAAATGGCTTAGCTTTTTTATGATCACCTTCATGTTGTAATGGCTTTCTGGTTTGACTTCAAATTGCCAGCTGAGAGTCCTTGGTACCGCTTCTACAACCTCTTTCAGAAGAGGAATATAACAAGGTTTAGGCCAGCCGGGAGTATTAAGTCTTGAGTCTGTATGGCGTAGAACTTTTGATGTAGTGGCAATAACTTTTCGTTTTATACCGCTTGTTCGTTTAAGTGTTTTATCATGGTATACCATTAAGCTATGATCAGAAGATAAGCGAACATCTAGCTCAAAATGTAAACATCCATTAGTTTGGGCGTGTTTAAAGCTTTCTACAGTATTTTCAGGCGCTTCTTTTCTTGCACCTCTATGTCCAATTATTTCCATAAATAAGATATCCAGAAATATTAGTTAATATTTATCAGTCCTTATGGAATATTAGCTGCATCATGTTTAGCTTTCATGAATTTTACGTGAGGTAAATAAATAAGATCAGAAACACGGCGTATAATGTGTTCCTCGTATTTATCAATATTGCCATCAGCCATGGCAACTTGCCACATGAAAAAGATGAGGTTGAATTTATCAGTTTCTGAGTAATGCTGGTTTATGATGGTTGTAAAGCTGTAGAGAGACGTAGACTCTTCAGCTACAGCATTAGCTTCGTCTAAAAGGTCGTTGAGTTGTTCTAAATCTATATCATACATGTCATTGGCAATAGCAATTATTTTTTCTTGCTCTGCCGGGTCAACAGTATGATCAGATTTAGACACTTCAATCAAAAGAGCTAAGCCGGCGACTTGTATGTTGGTATCGGCTATATCATGAGACTCTTTTGATGTAAGGCCTAAAAGCTGTTTGAGGTGCTTAATCAAACTGAATATCCCTGCAGCAATGTTTCCAAAGTACACTGATCTTCTGCAAATTTTCTAATGCCTTCTGCTAATTTTTCAGTAGCCATCGCGTCTGCATTTAATTGCCAGCGAAAGTCTTGCTCTGATAATACGTTTTGTTGGGGTTCGAGCTTATCAGTTGGTGTTAGCTTTATTTCTAAAGGCTCAAAGGAATTAGATAAAGTTTCTAATAAATCAGGGCTGATAGTTAATCGGTCACAGCCCGCGAGCTCGGATATCTCTTGAATATTTCTAAAGCTTGCCCCCATGACGATAGTTTGGTGACCATGAGATTTGTAAAAATTATAGATACTTGTAACTGAAACAACGCCAGGATCCTCTTCAGGCAAGTAACTTTCTTTACCAGTACTCTTTTTATACCAATCTAATATCCGACCAACAAAAGGTGAAATAAGGAAGGCGCCAGCTTCAGCAGCGGCTTTAGCTTGAGTGAAACTAAAGAGTAAGGTTAAATTGCATTGAATGCCTTTAGCTTCAAGGAACTTTGCAGCTTGTATACCTTCCCACGTAGAAGCAATTTTGATGAGTACTCTGTCTTTTGAAATGCCTTTATCAGAATACAATTGAATCAGTTGTAATGCTTTTTGTATCGTTGCATCGGTATCAAATGATAAACGCGCGTCAACTTCAGTTGAAACTCTTCCAGGAATGTACTTAAGTATCTCTACACCAATTGCCACAGCCAAATAATCGCAAGCCAAGCTTAACTGCTCTTTTTGTGAGTTAGTTTCTTTGGCGAAGTTAATTGCTTCTGCAAGTAAATGCTTATATTGAGGTAGACTAGCTGCTTTTAACAATAGCGACGGATTCGTTGTGGCATCTTGAGGGCACCATTTTTGAATGGCTTCTATATCGCCCGTGTCCGCAACAACAGTGGTTATTTGTTTTAGTTGTTCTAGTTTGCTTTTCATATTTAAGGTCTTAATTTTATGAGGAATTTAAATAATCTAATCCTTGCTGAGAAAATGGCAAGGATTGAATGCCCAATTGATTAATAATTTACCAACAATTAACATTTCTACTCTGGAACTAAACTTAAAGCCGCTTCCAATACTGAAATATCGGCGGCCTCTTTATGTGCGTTTTCACTTAAGTGACGCCTAAAACGTTTCCCTCCGGGTTGTGCATGAAAAATGCCCAAAATATGACGTGTGATATAACTCAAACGCTGGCCTTTCGATAATTCTGATTCTATATAGGGATACAACTGACGTACCACATCATGTCTGGAGCATTTAATTGGAGAATGTTCATTAAATATCTCTTCATCTACCTGAGATAATAACCATGGGTTTTGATATGCCTCTCTTCCTAGCATGACACCATCTACATGCTTCAAATGCATTTTTGAGTCTTCTAGAGATTTGATACCACCGTTTATTATAAATTCCAGTTGAGGAAAAGTGGCTTTGAGCTTATATACGCGATCATATATGAGCGGTGGAATATCTCTATTTTCTTTAGGGCTTAAACCTTGGAGGATTGCTTTTCTTGCATGGACAATAAATGTACGACAGCCTGACTCTTTGACTGTGCCGACAAAATCACATAAAAAGTCCAAGCTATCAAAATCATCAATTCCTATACGGTGTTTGATTGTGACAGGAAGGTGAGTTGCTTCTTTCATTTCTTCTAAGCTGCGTCTAACAAGTTCAGCATGGCCCATTAAGCAAGCACCAATCATATTGTTCTGAACTCGATCACTTGGGCAACCAACATTTAGGTTAACTTCATCGTAAGCATATTCTTCAGCGAGCTTGCAGCAAGCAGCTAGCTCGCTTGGTTTACTACCGCCAAGCTGTAATGCAATAGGGTGTTCTTCTTGGTTGTATTGTAGGTGTCTGTGCTTGTCACCAAAGAGAAGTGCTCCGGTTGTGACCATCTCTGAATATAGTAGGGTATGACTGGTCATTAAACGAGCAAAATAACGATAATGGCGGTCTGTCCAATCCATCATAGGGGCAATGCAGAATTTTCTATTTAACTTCATTTTAAACAACTAAAAAGGTGATTGCTTTGAATATATTGGAATTTATTAATAATCGCGTTATTTTACCACAACAATTATTATTGCTCTTATATATTACTTTAAGAAATGTGTTCAAATTCAAGCTTGTTAATGACTTATGCACGTATAATGTATTGAACGATATCCAGTTTCATGAATATGACGCGCATACAAAGGAATAATATATACATGCCCGCCCTCCAAAAAAAAATCAATGGACTTGTTGCTTTTATATGTATTCTTACACTTATAAGCTGCAGCCGAGACAACCCTTTAATACTCCCTGAAGAGTTTGTAGATTCTCCTGAAGCAACGTGTACTGATTCCAACGTACTCAATTTTGAAGCATTACAGGATATAAATATATTAGACTCTGGCTTTGAATTACTCGAATTAAATTCAGAATTCGACTATCTAACTAACTCATATGAGCTTCAAGTCGACTACCTAACAGATGAGCTTTTCATAAATCCTCAAGAGGTTACGTCAATATCGGCTTTCTCATTTGATTCTAGAGTTATGCCTTCAGCGCTTCCTGACCAAAATATTTTGTCTGATGAACAGACTTCTACTATCGTTCTTTCTAACTTGGTAGTCTCATTAGAGATCGTAGGTGATACTAATTTTTATGATTTCGCTGATAATGCCTCCTTTGTAAGAGTTCCTTTACTCAGTGACTCGACAGAAATAAAAGTCAAAATTAGTGTTCAAGCTGAGATTCCTTATTTTGGGATTGAATGTACACCATTTGAAGTAGTCGATTCAGGTGATGACGATACTTCAACAAGCACTCCCACAAGAACAGTTACTGAAAATATAATTTATACAATCACTATTCATCGCTCTGGGCTTGGTAAATCTCCCGTGAGTTTTACTGAAAGTACCGAGAATGATGAGTTCGGACGTAATGTGTCCATAAATGGTGATTTCTTAGCGGTTGGTTTGCCGAATGAAGACAGTGATTTAAAGGGAATCTTTACAGGTGATATCTCTAGTAATGTAAATGAATCTTCTCAAAATTCAGGCGCGGTTTATATCTATAGACAAGTTTCAGTAAATAATTGGGCGTTTGATAGCTTCATAAAAGCACCCAATTCAGAAGCCGGTGATATGTTCGGTTATTCGGTTAGCCTGAGTAATAATATACTGGTTGTGTCTGCACCAGGTGAAGACAGCCTTTCAGAAGGAAGTTATACCTGGATAGATGAAAATAATGATGGGATTAATGATGATGATGTTGCAGCGAATGCAGAAATTAACAACCTTGCTCCATCATCAGGCGCTGTTTATGTCTACAGACTAATAACGGAATATGAGGAAACTCAAAGTCCGCCTCCTGATCCAGGGGCTGATCCTGAACCTGAAGAAGCCTACTGGGAAGAAAGTATTAACGAAACGTCTCAACTTGCTTCGTATATCTGGATAAACCCCGCTGCAACATTACCGGCAGAACCCTTAGTAATATTATCACAATATTGGAGTCAAATAGCCTACATAAAACCGAATTTAAATCAGCCTGCATTTGATGCTTATAATAATGCTTTTGGTGAGACTGTTTTATTAAAAGACAGTATTTTATTAGTTTCGGCCCCAAAAGAAGATAGTCTAACGGGTGGTGGTTCTGATGCTAAATTACCTAACTCCGGCACCGTCTTTGCGTATGCTCATAACAGTGCTGATGATTCATTTTCTTTTGTTACTTCACTTAAAGCATCGAATGCACGCTCTGGTGATAGGTTTGGTAATTCAATTGCGATGAATGGTGGGCGTATAATTATTGGCGCACCACAACAAGACAGCTTTAGCATATCTGAAGAAGGTGATGATTCAGCTGAAGATATGTCAGGATCTGGAGCAGCTTATATCTTTGACAAAGATCAAAACTCTAATACTTGGAGTCAAACTGCTTTCCTTAAGGCTTCTAATGCCGATATCGGTGACAACTTTGGTAATTCCGTTGCTGTATCTGGCAATAGTGTAGTTATCGGCGCAAGTAATGAGGATGGTAGTGGGCTCGGTTTTAATCGTGATATGGAGAGTAATGATTTATTAAATTCCGGTGCTGCATATATTTTTAGTACAAGCGACAATGAAAATTGGATTGAGACAAGTTATGTTAAAGCGATTGACGCCCAGGAAAATGCCTCTTTTGGTCGTTATGTTGCATTTGAAAATGATGATTTATTGATCTCAGCACCTTTTCAAGATCAGAGCCCTTATACGAATGTGGGACAAACTTATTTGTATAATGTTTTTGAGGGGCAGGGTTATTTCAAGACTGTTTTCTCAGATATCAATCCTGAAGATGATTTAAAATATGGTGAAAATATCGCTATTTCAAATACTAAGATGGCTTTTGGTATTAGTGGTGCTGCTGAAAGTGGAATTGAAAACTCTGGTAGTGCAATTATTCTTCAATAAGTTGCACTACTTTCTATGACTTAAGTTTTTAAAGGTGCTAATTTTTATTGGCGCCTTTAAGTAACATTCGGAGTTGTAGTTTGGCTTTCTTGGCCTCTTCGCTACGTTCTTTCTTTGAACTATCTAAAGCAACACCGCCCATATGAAACACAATAATGACCATTGCTTCTGCTAAAGCTTTGTCTTGGATTAATCCGAGTGCGTCTGGATTTTTCTCTAGTTTCGTTCGTTGATTAAGATACTCTTCAAGTTCGGTCACGAAATGATTGATTTCAAGGTTTATCGCAGTACGAAATTCTTGAGAATTCCCAGTATGTTCTCGGAGAAGAAGCCTGAAATGGTTCGTATTATTTATCAAATATTCCATAAATGTATCTACAGATACGTCTATTGCAGTTCCTTTCACTTTTATACGAGTTCTTGCTTTGCGCAATAACTGACGGAGTGCCAAACCTGCTTCTTCCACTAATGCTAATCCAAGGTCATTCATATCATCAAAATGACGATAAAAGGATGTGGGTGCTATTCCAGCTTCACGTGTTACTTCACGCAAACTTAGACTAGAAAAAACGCGTTCCGCACTTAGAAGTTCCAAAGCACTATCCATTAAGGCGCGACGGGTTTTTTGTTTTTGTTCAGAGCGAGTAGTCACAGATGGTTCCTAAAATCATTGTCTAATAAGAAGCGCTATAATAGCGGAACACAATGATCAATTAAAGAAACACAGCAGCTTAAGTAAAACTACTTTCAATATATTATGAAAAGGCTCATTACTTCTAAGAAAATTCTACAATGAAGAAGGGTGAAGAGGCTTTCACGCATTCAATTTCTTTGGTTGAAGCTTGTGCTAGGTTTGGGTCAATATATTAAAGCTTCTTATTTTACCTAGCGTTTTATATCTGATACTAATATTAGCAAAAGTTTCAGCACACATGTTACAACAAGGTCCATCATGGCTTTGCAGCTCAGTAAATGCATCATGATTCATATGAGAGGGCATGATTCTTTACCCTTTACATAAACCGACTTCTGTGATCTGGTTTTCTTTGTTGTGGTGCCAATTATATTCAAAGGGGAGGGCGTCTCAATAGGTGAAAATTCGCCTGATGGACCACCTTCTGAATTAACTTGTCTGGTCAAATAAGGCTTTGAGTCTACCAGTTGGATGACTGTATGATAATATCAACTTCCCAAAGGCAAGGAGATAATTTTTATTTGTTTATTGAAAATAAGTTAAAGTCAGACATAATTATCTGTAAGGTTGAATAATGAGCTGTACTTTTATGTATGCATGAAATATAAAAATAATACTGAACAATTAACTAGGGAGTAGTTATGACTGTCTCAAAATCACAGGATATCGAAGCTTTTCATAAACGATTTAAAGAAATGGGTTCTCTTAAGGAACTTTTACTAGATTTATTTCATGAAGATACGCACGATTTAAGAGCTAGACTGCGCGGAATGGCTGGGTATGCAGACATGGTTCTTAGTGATGATTCTGAGAACCTTGATGAAGATTCAATCGATTATTTAAAAACAGTCAAGGTAAATGGTAAAAGGCTGGGTGAAGAACTAACCCTCAGAACTGAGTGCTTTAAAAAGTTGTATAATATATGCAGTGGATCAGAAGAGTTTGATTCTAATAAGAGCGAGATCGTTTCATTACTCGGTGAGTATTCTTTTAATAAATTCTTGATTAATGAAGCCGCTAACAAAGAGTTAAGTGAGTTGAATATTTATAAAAAAATGCAGGCAGAGTTTAATCGAGATTAGTCACAAATAGTTATACGATCATACTAAAACCAAATCTAATAACTTTAATAATATGAAGTATGTTCAATTTTAAAAGGGATTCTATAAATGATCTCAAGAATTTTGGTTTTAATGATTGTGTTTATTTTTCCTCTATTAGCTATAGCCGAGAAAGGCGTAGTGACAATTGAAAGTGAGTATTCTGTAGAAGTAACTAGCGAAAGATTTGAGTCTATTATAAAGGCTAAAAAATTTACTGTTTTTAGTCGAATTGACCACCAAAAAAATGCTACTAATGTCAACCTTAAAATTAGACCCTCAACACTGATATTATTTGGGAATCCAAAGGTGGGTACAAAATTAATACAATGTGCTCAGAGTGTCGCCATTGACTTACCCCAAAAAGTGTTAGTTTGGGCAGATTCAGATGATAAGGTTTGGTTGTCTTATAATGACCCCGAATTCATCGCTGAACGCCACAATATTCAAGGTTGCGATATGCTTATTAATAGAATCTCAAAGGTACTAAGTAAGCTTAGCCTTGCCGCTACGAAAAAATAACTTTCAAGTAATTTTAAATTAGTAGAGCCCGTAAATATTAACGTATAAGCCTCTTAAATATTTAGACTAAGAAGCTAGAACTAAGTCTGTTTAATAAATGCAAACCCCCTATATGTCAGCATAAGTCTTTACTAAAGTATAGAGTGACGAGTTTTAATCGTAGCTTTGTTGCTTCGATATTGTGAATTTCCTGCTTTATTTTTACATATTATTTGCACAATATATGAATACAGTAAACATAGTCGCATGAATGTAGCTGATTATTTTCATGTGTTATCACTTATCAAGACATATTAAGGAACTAAGTTTATGAAGATTAATACATTATCGGCACTGACTGTAATAGCATTCAGCTGTATCTTAAGTATGAGTAGTTTCGCTCAGCCTCAGGGGCCAAATGGTGGACCTCCGCCAGAAGCGATTGACGCATGTGTAGGAAAATCCAGTGGCGACCAGGTCTCTTTTGAAACACCTAGAGGGGATACTTTGAAATGTACCTGTAAAGAGATACAGGGTCAGTTAGTAGCGGTGCCAAAAGGGCATAAAATGAGAGTTAAGAATTAAGCGTTAGTTAAATTAAACTATTAAAATAGGTGCATAGTTATAATGGAATATTTTAAAAAATACGACGTTCTAATTATGCGACCGACTTCAGGTATTATGGCAACAATAAGCTGTAGTGATGAATTTATTCTTCCCCAAAGATAAATGTAGTTGAAAACGCCCTATCCCACTGAAGGCGGGGGATAACTTATACTCTCTTATTTCTCATTAGTTTCTAATTTGTATCATACAAAAGACTTTAACTCTATTTGATATGAAATTATCAAATAGATTTTTCTCTACCATTCTCGCCTATTTAATAAAAGTAAGCTTTTATAATCCAGTTGTTATTAATAGGGTAGATTGAATTTTTTATTTTTTTAAAAGTTTAGTTACAAATTTTAAATTTCTTTTTTGTATTATTTAATTTATCATTTGATTAAATTAATCGAGTGATAAATTAAATGCTGCAAAAAAAGACTAGTCGTGGTCGGCCTATCGATCCAGGCACTCAGCTAAAAAGGAAGAATCGATTAATCGATGCCGCCTACACGTTATTGCATGAAAAGAGTTATCGCGATATTACTATTAGGGAAATTGCAGAAAAGGCTGAAACTAAGTCTGCCATGATTAGTTACTATTTTAGTGGAAAACAGGGCTTGTTTTTGGCGATGATGGAAAGAGAGGAAAATAAACGATTGGCATCACTCATTGGCGTGCTAGAGGCAGAAGACCCACTCAAAGCCTTTATCTATGAGGCAATTAGCAGTTTCTCTGAAGACCGCGCGATTACACGGTTTATAGCCGATGATGTGATGCACATTGATGGACCCTTACGAGATAAACTTGTAAATACAACACCCAAAAAAATCGCACAATTTCTGCCTGCACTTATCAAGCAACTCCAACAGAAAAAAATTCTTAGGTTAGATATTGATACTAAAAAAGCTGCGTTTTCATTGATGAGTCTGATAGTGATGCCGCATATTGGCGCTTATGTCAGAGAGCATGCGTGGGAGATCTCTCATGAAGAAATCTCAGGTGAGGAGTGGGCTGAGCATGTATATCAATTGTTTTTAACCGGCTGTCAAAAACCAATAGAGAGCAAAACATAATTATGAAACTATTAGCACGTAAATTTACCTTGCCTCTCATAGCCATCGCGGGCCTTATTGTCGCGATTATTATCGTAAAATCTCAACCTGCTATGAAGCATCAGTTTGCTGAGAAAACTAATACTGCGGTCAAAGTTATTAGTGCGAAACGCTACGATGTACCGCCTCAGGTAAGTGGTTTTGGTGAAGTTACACCTGATATCTTATTGGAGGGCAAGTCAGAAATATCCGGTAAGGTGGTTTATGTTCATCCCCAGTTAAAACCGGGTGCGATTTTACCGAAAGATACAGTCGTACTTAAAATTGAAGAAAATGATTATCAGCTAGCTTTGAAAAAAGCACTGGCTGACTTAAGCGTGAGTCAGGCTAATTTGGTTGAATTAGAGATTAACCTCAAGGATGCGAAAGCAGATTTGGTATTGGCGAAACAGCGCTTGAGTTTATCGGAAAAGGAATTAAAGAGATCACAGGATCTGATTAAACGTGGCTCAATTTCACAGTCAAAGTTCGATTCCCAGCAGTCTAATACTTTGCAACTCAAGCGAGAAGTTCAAACCTTGAAAAGCCAATTGGCCACACTACCTTCTCAGCGTGATGTCTTGCAAGCTAAGGAAGTAATCGCTCAATCCAATGTTAAGACACAAGAACGAAACATTGAACGTACTGTTATACGTTTACCCTTTACAGCACGCATTTCAGAAGAGTCTGTAGAGAACAATCAATTTATAGCACAAGGAACTGTTCTATTTAAAGCCCAGAATATAAACCGAGTATTAATAAATGCGCAATTTCCATTTGAACAGTTCAGGAAAGTATCGAGAGGTTTTCCGGCAGATATCAATGTCAGTGACATTATTCAAATGTCGAGTAATACAGAATCAATTTTTACAAGACTGGATTTGAACGCGACAATAAAACTCTCTGGTCATAACGGTGTTGTTTGGGATGGTAAAGTGGAACGTTTTCTGAGTAATCTTGACCCCTCTTCCCGTACACTTGGCATTATCGTGAGTGTTGATAATCCTTACGAAGATATTAACCCAGGCGTAAAACCACCACTGTTAGCTGGTATGTTTACTGAAGTTATTCTCAAAGGTGCACCGCGGACTTATGTTGTAATTCCACGTGATGCCCTGCACGAAAAAGAGCTTTATGTGGTTGATCAGAATATGGCGTTAATGCGAAAAACTATTGTTGCTGAAGTCCAAGGTGCCATGTTGTTAGTTGAGCAGGGAATTGATGAAGGCGAAAAAATCATCACCTCGGATGTATTTCCAGCGGTTAACGGCATGCCCTTAACTGAAGTGCTCGATACTGATAGAGAGCAACAGATAAGTACTTGGTTGAGGGAACAGTAAGATGATTCGCTACTTTACCGAACATCCGACAGCATCAAACCTGGTAATGGTATTACTAATCATGGCAGGTTTATTAACTTTACCGACAATTAAACGTGAAACTTTTCCGGACGTTAATTCTTACGAAGTAGAGATAAACGTTATTTACCCTGGAGCCTCGCCTAACGATATTGAACAGTCTCTTTGTAAACCCTTAGAAGATGCTTTGGATGGCATTAGTTTTATGGAAGAAAAACGTTGTCAGGCGAGAGACTCGCAAGGTTTGATGACGGTTAAAATGGTAGAGCAGGGCAACTTTACAGAGTTTTTGGATGATATTAAAAGTGCTGTAGACGGTATTGATAGTTTTCCAGACAAAGCTGAAGTACCGATAGTTAAAGAACTGGGGCGTACAGGTAAGGTGATTACGGTGGCCTTGACCGCCGACCTTCCACGACAAGAGTTAAAGACGCTGGCAGAACAACTTAAGCAGAAGATGCTCGCCTTGCCAAATATTCCCTTGGTAGAAATTAAAGGTTTCTCAACACGACAATTCCAAATTCAGGTTCCGCAGGAAAATCTTCGCCAATATGGCATCAGTATTGAGGATATTGCGAACTTGGTTGCTCAGCAAAATGTTGATTTACCCTCGGGTGATATTACCACCGAGTACCGAGACTATCAGGTGCGTTTTAGTGATGAAAAACGATCAATTAAAGACCTTTACGAACTGACTGTGATACAAGGTCAGCAACTAAATGAAATCAAACTTTCTGACATTGCGACCATCAGCAGTAGTTTTGATAAAATGGAAGACAAAATATCCTACCAGGGAAAACCCGCTGCATTTTTAGAAATAACCAAGAATACTTTAGATGACAGTCTCATAGTACTTGATGCAGTGAACAACTTTGTGGCTAAGGAAAACGCTTTGTTACCCGCAGGCGTTGAGTTACGTTTGACCCAAGATCATACAACGCCAATTCAGGACCGTCTAAGTATGTTGGGTACAAACGCATGGCAAGGTCTGTTGCTAGTCTTTGCTGTGATGTGGTTATTCTTTAATATTCGTTATGCCTTCTGGGTAGTGATGGGCTTACCGGTTTCCTTCCTGGCAAGTGCCTTTGTATTAGCGCAACTGGGTATTAGCATCAATATGATTTCAATGGTTGCCTTGCTATTGGCCCTAGGTATTTTGATGGATGACGCTATCGTGATTAGCGAGAGTATAGGCAGTGAAATAAAAAGGGGAAAAAGCCCCTTAGACGCTGCAATTGACGGCACTAAACGTGTATCAAGAGGTGTTTTTTCTTCTTTTCTGACAACGCTGTGTGTGTTTAGCGGTTTACTATTTTTGTCGGGCGACATCGGTCAAATACTCAAGATCATACCGGTGGTACTTATCTCGGTAATTACTGTGTCTTTGCTAGAGGCATTTTTTATCTTGCCCAGTCATTTACATCATTCCCTGGCACATGCTCAAAGAAAAGGTCCTTCAAATTTTAGACTTCATTTCGATCAGGGCTTTGATCGTGTACGTCTTAAAGTTGATAATCTTGTGACAACCTTAATTCGATATCGTTACGCATTTGTGGGAAGTGTGATTGCCCTGTTAGTCATTTCTGTAAGCATGTTGGCGTCGGGAATTCTAAAAGTTTCACCTTTCCCCAGTACTGAAGGGAATTTGCTCGAAGCGCGTATTTTAATGCCCTCAGGCACATCTATGAACAAAACTGAGGACCTGGTGAATCAAGTCATGTTCGCGTTAAGAGAAACAAGTGACATCATGTCTGAAAAACAAGGCGCACCAGTTGTTGAATCGTCTGCGGTCAATTTTAATCGTAACTCAGACGCTTTTGAAACCGGCGCACATTTAGCAACAGTTAATGTTGATATGTTGCCCGCTGAATACCGAAAATTTTCACTTAACGAATTTATTCGTGTGTGGCGTGATAAGGTGGGTGAATTTCCAGAAGCTTTATCGCTTACGATTAAAGAACCAGCTTTTGGTCCAGCTGGACGGGCGATTCAGATTCGCTTGAAAGGTGATGACCTAAATGAGTTATCGCTAGCCTCAAGTGAGTTACAGCAGTGGTTATCGGGTTATCCTGGTGTGAGTAATTTGTTTGATGATTTGCGCCCTGGTAAACCTGAATTTACCTTACACTTAAAACCAGGTGCCTTTGCTTTGGGCTTAAATGCACAAACCATTGCTGGACAATTACGTGCGGCTTATCAGGGTTCGAAGGTGGCGGAATCGACAGTTGGACTTGAAATATATGAAGTTGTAGTGAGTCTTGATGATGCTTCAAAAGATGAGTTAGCTGATTTTGACAACTTCCCTATAATTCATCCGCGCGATGGTTCTATTGTGCCTCTGTCTGTTGTCGCCGAGATCATTCCAACAAGAGGGTTCTCTCGAATTCATCGTATTAACAATCAACGCACCGTATCGGTATTTGGTGATATTGATAGTGAGATAAATAATACCAGTGCAGTGCTGGCTGACTTGAAACGAGAATATCTTAAAGGCGCACAAGAACGATTTCCAAATGTACAATTTTTGTTTGAAGGGGAAGTGAAAGAAGGGGCAGAAACACAAGGCTCGATGAATACGGCATTCTTATTGGGGCTAGCAGGGGTATTCATCTTGTTGAGCTTTCAGTTCCGCTCGTACGCAGAGCCTATTATTGTCATGTTAAATATCCCTTTGGCTTTTATTGGTGTTGTTTGGGGACATTTGATTATGGGCTTCGATATAACCATGCCTTCTATGGTCGGTTTTGTTTCACTTGCAGGTATTGTCGTTAACGATTCAATACTGCTAGTTGAATTTGTAAAGATGCGCGTGAAGGAAGGGTTTTCAGTTCATGAAGCTGCCGCAAAAGCGAGTCATGATCGTTTTAGGGCTGTATTGTTAACCTCACTAACGACGATTGCGGGCTTAACGCCTTTATTATTTGAATCTAGTTTACAAGCTCAAATTTTAATTCCACTTGCGACAAGTATTGTGTTTGGCATTGGCAGTTCAACTTTGTTGGTCTTGTTTGTGATTCCTTGTATGTATTCTATTTTAGAAGATTTTGGCTTAGCAAATGTAACGAAGACTAATGAAGGTCAAACATTGGTAGCCCAAGCCAAGAGCACCACCTGAAACAAGGAGGGCTGAATGGCATCTGGCAAATATAAGTTGAAAGATGAACTTATAAACTCTTAGGTTGGTGTGAGAGTAGATGTCGAATAATCCTTTACCAAAGTGGGATTCAGGTAGTGTTATGAATTATTTTGCTGATGGCATATTGTTGGAGTAAATATGTTGGCTGGATACTGTTTGGAAGAAGGCAGTACCAATTCTTTGACAGGCACCATTAATCCACATATTTCAGGTGAATGTTTTAATAGTAATCTATGCTAAATGAAGACAGTAACATTCAATTCAGTATAAATTAACAATAATCAAACGAGTCAGCGTGCATAAAAATATTCTGTTACCCGTTATCACTCTTTTATTATTTTCACCGCAGCTAATGGCAGCAGGGACTAACGCGGATAATTGGATGGACTTAACCCAGCACACCGTTGGTTATGCTTCATTGGTTATTTTTGTGGTGGCCTATGCATTCGTTATGGCGGAAGAGTTTCTGAATTTAAGAAAATCTAAGCCAGTTATCTTGGCGGCAGGTATTATTTGGGCCATTATTGCCTATGTTTATGCCACTAACGGCATGACAGATATTACAGAGGCTGCTGTACGTCATAATCTATTAGAATATGCCGAGCTCATGTTATTCCTGTTAGTCGCCATGACCTATATAAATGCTATGGAGGAGCGCAAAGTATTCGATGCATTGCGTTATTGGTTAATTGCAAAAGCATTTAGCTTTCGCCAATTGTTCTGGGTGACCGGAGCTTTAGCCTTTTTGATATCACCCATTGCAGATAACCTCACGACAGCATTATTAATGTGCGCCGTTGTTATGGCTGTTGGGGGTGACAATACTAGATTTATCTCACTGAGCTGTATCAATATTGTTGTTGCCGCAAATGCAGGGGGAGCATTTAGTCCGTTTGGTGATATCACGACACTTATGGTATGGCAAAAAGGGGTGGTTGAATTCCAAACTTTCTTTGCTCTTTTTGTCCCTTCCGTCATAAATTATGTCGTACCAGCCTTTATCATTCAGTTCTACATACCTAAGGAAAAACCGCAAGAAATTAATGAATTGGAGCATATGAAACGCGGTGCTAAGCGCATAATATTTCTGTTTTTAGTCACCATCTGTCTTGCTGTTAGCTACCACAGCTTTTTGCATTTGCCCCCTGTTGTAGGTATGTTCACGGGCTTGTCATTGCTCCAGTTTTTGGGTTACTACCTGAAAAAAACGCATAACAAAGATAAAGTAGCTTATGACCCTGTACGCGCGGATCATCGAGTAAGTGATATGGTTCAGCCCAGTGAAGGGCAAGATGATAGAAAAGGTGACGTTATTCCTTTTGATATTTTTAATAAAGTGTCGCGTGCTGAGTGGGATACGCTGTTTTTCTTTTACGGCGTCGTTCTCTGTGTAGGAGGTCTTGGTTTCATAGGTTACTTAGGTATGGTTTCAGACCTTATGTATAACCAATGGGGGGCAACTACAGCTAATATTGCAATAGGATTTTTATCAGCGATTATTGATAATATTCCTGTAATGTTTGCGGTGCTGAGTATGAACCCTGACATGTCCCAAGGCCAATGGTTACTGGTAACTCTTACAGCTGGTGTCGGCGGTAGTCTACTATCAATTGGTTCTGCAGCAGGTGTTGCGCTAATGGGGATGGCAAAAGGCAATTATACTTTCTTTGGCCACCTTAAATGGACGCCTGTCATCGCACTTGGCTATATCGCCAGTATTGCAGCTCATATGTGGTTAAATGCAAACTATTTTTAAAACAAAGGAGTAGCAAAATCTTGCTATTACACCTTACATTACATCTACCTGGACTTAAGAGGGTTGGCTATACTTGCGGTTATGATTGATTTATTTTCCTGAAAGGTCGTCGGCTGGAGCATGAGGTCTAGAATGAAAGCTCAACTTATCTGTGATTTTGTAAACGATACCCATTTGAGTTTGTACAAAATGGCAACTTTTCGAATTCTTTCGGAGGTGATTGATATTTGAGTTATTGTCGTAAATCGATAATTGAGTCTTCTTCCATCGCAATGATAATTTTCTTAGCAAAGCTGTTGTATGATTGTTCCCATGCCTGTCGCATCTCATCATTCCATATGCCATTTAGGTTTTTCTCTAATGCAAATAAAAGACAACGAAGGAAGGTGTTAAAATCATCGGGGTTGACTGAAAGCGCGTTGTGTTTTTTTGCAAGTGATGTAGCAATAGCAGTGCCGCTATTAGTACCGTGACCAAAGTACAGTGAGCTCTCACAGACTAGTTCTGTGACCATGGATAACAATCTAGCTTGTTGCACGCTTTTATCCTGTTGGAATAATTCAAACCTCCCAGGGTTGGCCTCGACAAACATGCTGTGAAAATCGACTGAAAAAGCATCAAGTTTTCCAGATAGCTTTAACGTACTCCATGAAAGCTTTATTAACTCTAATTGCATATCTTCTGCTTGTATTCTGGACATATTTTTATTCCATTGGCTACATATTCAGAGACTTCCTGTTATATCTTGAATAAATCAATAATAACATTAATTTCATCTATATGCGGCTAATACTAACAGTAATGATGTACTCCCAAGTGCTGAAATTTGTGCTCAAGCGAGAGCCTTCTTTAGCGCATTGTTGGATCAGCTAAGGCTAGTCACTTAGCCGTGTGATTCTGTTCTGTACGAGTACTTGAATCGAATAATATGTTTTTATATTAAACGAATTTGATTAAAATCTACTTAATAGGAATTCACAAGAAAATATAGATAAGAGCTGTGTGGAATATATGTTTATCTACAGGCTCGTTAGCCCCTTCACCATTTCTGCACTCTTACTCTTTAGTTTTATAATCTTAATCTAATTCTCAGTACTAAAAAAATTGCCCTTTTTATAGGGCTATGGATTAGACTCATGCCCGTTCGCAGTAATGTATTTATCATAAATTTCTTGAAAACGGCCTGTTACTTTCAAATATGTTAATCCATCATTGAAGTTATCGCGTATTCTTTCATTCCAGAAAACGGGACGATAATCCTCTGGGTTCAAGTCAACAAAACGATGCATTTGGACTTCTTTGAGTTTTTTCCCGGATTTTCGTTCTGCTTGGAGTGCATAGTATTTATAAATACTGATGTCACTAAGTACAGCATCATAACGCCCTCTATCAAGTGTTAAAACCTGTAAAAGTTGGTTATTCAGCTCAAAGTACCTTTTGGCTTGATCAACAGGCCCTAGCCACACCGGGTAACGTTTAATTGCACCTTGAAATGATATAACGGATAGCCCTTTGAGATCCTCAGGTTTAGTGATGGTTAAATTATTTTTTTTAAGTGTAATCATAACGTTATCATATACGACAGCAGAATCAGCGTAGTACGCACCTAGCTCACCCATATTGTGCCCTAAGTCAGTCATGGCTGCATCAACCTGTTTGAGTTTGAAAGCTAGAGGAACACGAGCTAAAGGGTAATAAATGGGTTTGAGTGTATGGCTATGGAAGGCAAGAGATTCACCGATCACTTCAAGTTCAATGCCGGAATTTGTCTCAGGGAAGGAGAATGGCGGTATGGCTTCTCCAAAAGCCATCAATACTTCATCACCTAAAACTAGCGTCGGTAAATGTAGAAATATAAAGAAAAGAAATATTTTCATGATTCACACCTTATGTAAATACATCCTGTGTGGTTAACCATTGAGACCTGCAGTCTCTAATCCTATACCCAGAGTATAGTGTATCTATAAGAGAAAAAGTAACGAATCTTGTAAGCTTTATATCTGATAACCCCTATTGGCACGCGTAGTGCTCTGGGTTAAAGCTCTCCTTTTGATAGGTTTTAGGAATTTTACAAAATAAGGGTGGCTACTCAGTTTGGGGGTTTTTGTTATATCCGACATAAAAGAGCGACCTTTTGTTCACAAAATTAAAGGAAGCATACATTCACTGTTTATGGTCTATATTTATTGATAACCTGTTAGAAGGAACGTCTAATTTTAGTGCATCGGAGGTGGCTTATGGATAGCATTAAGCAGCTCATACTTAGTTGTCGAAAAGAGGTTGAGAGCGATGACGTGTTCATTGAGCAAGTAAACAATCTCATTGAGACGCATGGGGACATAATATACCAAGCAGTTTTCGAGCTTTTTGCTGACCTTACCTTGAGTCCAATTAATGCCAAAAAATATTGGTATGGTCTACTTACTCGCCGAACAGAAATAAGTCAATCTTTAGGCGACTCTATTAGTCTGCTTGCAGTTATGTGCGATTTCCTCTCCAGACTAGGCTTGTCCATTAATAAGCTCAAACTGGTTGAGATAGAAGCTTATGAAAATACCATTCTGCATTCATCTCATGATCACTTAACTGGTTTGCACAATCGACAATACATTCTTAATGCTCTTGAACAACAGATTGCCTTAGCGCAAAGAAATCAGAGCGAACTGTCTATTCTTTTTATTGATGTTGATGACTTTAAAGATGTAAATGATTCTTATGGTCATGGTGTCGGAGATGATATTTTGAAGAGGATCTCCTCCATTATTTCAAAGGAAATTAGGCAGTGTGACATTGTAGCGAGGTATGGTGGCGAGGAATTTGTCGTCTTAATGCCCTTAACGAGTAGTATTGAGGCATTAATACTCGCAGATCGAGTTAGAGAGTATATTGAGCAGGAAGAGTTCCATACAAACGGAAAAGCCATACCAGTAACCATTAGCGGTGGTATTGCCTCGTTTCCTGTTAACGCTAAGAAAGCGGACGAACTAATTAATATTGCTGATAGCGCTCTGTATCGTGCAAAGGGTGCAGGGAAAAACAATATTTCTTTGTTTACTAAAGATAATCGTCGTTTTTTAAGAATCGATCTAATCAAACCTATAAAAATTAAAGAGTTAGGTTTTAGTCACCCCCAGTCCTGTTCTGGTGTAAGTAAGGATATCTGTGTTGGTGGAATATTGTTTGAGAACCAAACTCCTCTGGATATCGGTACCAAAATTCAGGTCAGTATTCCAATTGTTGAAGATGAGCCTGTCTTACTCATTGGGACGGTTGTTAGAGTAGAAGTACTAGCAGAACATAGGTATGACATTGGTGTTGTGATTGCATTTAAGGAAATGGAAAAACTAGCAAAAAATGAAATTTCGCGTTTTTTGATCAATCAAGCGCGAAAGTCGTTCTGACTAGTCAATATTAAGAGCTAGAATGTAGCTTAATTTATTTTTGACATGAATTAATTCACTTCGTGATTGCCATTCCCCTTACAGTTAATGAGCTAAATTACTCGTTTTCGACATTAACGCTCTGTGTACTCACAAGATTTTTCGTATAGTGAGGTGATGCTATATGCTTAGGATTGTATATGTCTGAATTTCAGGTATTTTATATTTAGTGTTAAATAAAGCTTGAAAACTGACATACATGTAAGTAAGCTTTATTGCATGAGAGATGCAATATTAGAAATAGCAGAGCAGCAATTAATGCAAGGCGGATATGACAAGCTTAATTTCGCTACTATCGCGAAAGAGCTCGATACCACCCGAGCCAATCTGCATTATCACTTTAAAAATAAAGAAACCCTGGCCATTGAAGTGACTCGCCAATATGCTGCTCGCTACATTGATGAATTCAATCGTTTAAGAGAGTCATTTAATGGTAATTTCTTAGGTTTTTTTGAGACGGTTGAAAACATGATCTGGCTTCATTCTGGTAGTTCAGATGACGACAAGGTAGCGTCATGTTCGACATTGGTTTCTGATCCCGATTTGCCTGAATCCATAGCCAAATTATCGCGGGAAAATTACGATAAAATAGAGACTGCCATAGCGGGAGTGATTCAAGATGCCATCGATAATAATGAAATACGAAAGGATATCGATGTTAAAAGGGAAGCGGCGCGCAGTCATGTTATTATGATGGGAATAGGGACTTGTGGGGAATACTTATTAAATCTTAAGCAAGCTAAGGAGCGATTCGGTGGGATGCTTGAGGACTGGGCTAATAGCCTTAAATAGGCTATTTTTTTGCTTGCACCCACTTACTTCCATGTAAGTAAGGCGTAAAGCAAATTACAAAAATGATTAAGCAAATACCGGACAAATAACTCACTGGCTACGTAAGCAACTGAGGGATCTTATTTTATATGGCCATAAATGGGCCATTTTTTTGAATTAAGACACTGACCTACATGTAAGTCAGTGAGCTGTGAAAGTTTCAACAGCCTTCAGATAAAGTAGGCCGCGAGGATCAAACCGGTGCTTGCATCGAATTATTAATTATTAACTAATAACTATGACAATTTGTCTTAGGAGGAACCATGAGAGATAAATTTATTGGCTTTATAGTCAAGCACCCTATGTGGGTGATACTAGCTTTTATAAGTTTTACCTTTTTAGCAGCATCCGGTGCACAAAAACTGGTATTTAAGAGTGATTACCGCATATTTTTTGATGAAGATAATCCGGAGTTGATTGCCTATGACTCCATTCAAAAGATTTACAATAAAAGTGATAATGTCACTTTTATTGTGGTTCCCAAAGATAGCAATGTGTTTACGCAAGAGCACTTGAGCGCACTTAAAAAACTTACCAAGAAAAGTTGGCAGATTCCATACTCTACCCGTGTAGATTCTCTGACTAATTTTCAATATACCTACGCAGATGAAGATGACATGATAGTCGAGGACCTGGTGATGAATGCCAGGTTACTTTCATCAAGGGATATGGCTAAGATTAGAAATATCGCTTTAAATGAGCCGCAATTGGTCAATAAAATAGTCTCTCCATCTGGTCACGTATCTATTGTGGATGTGGCAGTTAAATTGCCTGGGCTTGATCCGGCCGCCGAAGTGCCGGAAGTTGCGACTTATGTTCGTAAACTAAAAGATGAATTTCTGAAAGCAAACCCAGGTACACAAATTCATTTATCCGGCATGGTGATGCTGAATAACGCGTTTACCGAATCGGCCATGACAGATGGTTCTACGCTTGTTCCACTGATGTTTTTAACTGTGATTGTCATCATAGGTTTATTACTGCGCACTATTTCTGGAACGTTTGCCACTGTGTTAATTGTTTTTATGAGTATTGCAGGCGCAATGGGGCTAGCTGGCTGGATGGGCTTTTACTTATCCGGGCCTTCATCTTCGGCACCCACCATAATTTTAACTGTCGCCGTAGCTGACTGTATTCATATTCTCGCCTCAATGTTTTATGAAATGCGTCATGGCTCGGACAAAAAAACAGCCATCATAAAGAGTTTGCAAGTCAATCTACAACCAATCTTCTTGACCAGTATTACCACGGCAATCGGTTTTTTAAGCATGAACTTCTCAGATATTCATCCCTATAGAGATCTAGGAAATATTGTCGCCATGGGCGGTATGCTGGCATTCTTATTCTCTGTGACTATTTTCCCAGCCTTGTTAGCAGTATTGCCTATGCGTGTAAAAGTTCAGGCCGATGCTACCCAAGACAAAATGTCACGATTGGCTGATTTTGTGATTAACAAACGCAAGGTGTTGCTGCCGCTGGTTGGTCTAGTGGTGGTCGCTTCAACCATTTTTATTCCTAAAAATGAAATAAATGATGATTTTGTTAAATACTTTGATGAAACCGTACCTTTCAGAGCTGCTACTGATTTTATGCAAGATAACCTATCGGGTATGACCTTGTTAGAGCTTTCGGTTAAATCTGGTGAGAGCAATGGTGTTAATAAGCCACATTTCTTGAAAACGGTTGCAAAATTCAGTGATTGGTTGCGTATGCAGCCAGAAACAGATCATGTAAATACGCTAACCGATACACTAAAACGTTTAAATAAAAATATGCATGGAGATGATCCAAGCTGGTACAAGCTACCTGATAGTAAAGAAATGTCAGCACAGTACCTATTGTTGTATGAAATGTCTTTACCTTATGGTCTGGACTTAAATACCCAACTTAATGTTGATAAATCCTCCACCAAGGTGATCGCTACCTTTGAAAACCTAAGCAGTAATCAGCAGATAGAGCTAGGTCAAAGGATTAAGGCTTGGTTTACACAAAATGCAGCGCCTTTCGAACTTGATTTTGCTAGCCCGAGCTTTATGTTTGCAAACATCGGTCAAAAAAGTATTAAAAGCATGTTACTGGGTACGGTAGTGGCATTATTTCTCATCTCAATACTGTTGGGAATTGCCCTGAAGAGCTGGCGCTTTGGTTTAATTAGCCTGTTGCCTAATCTGTTGCCTGCAGCTGTAGCGTTTGGTGTATGGGGGATGGTCAATGGGCAAATTGGTATGAGTATGTCCATGGTGATTGGTATGACTTTAGGCATCGTAGTAGACGATACTGTGCATTTTTTAAGTAAGTATTTGCATGCCCGTAGAAATAATAACAGCGATGCTAAGGCCGCGGTTCATTACGCCTTTGGTAACGTCGGTAGTGCCTTATGGATTACTACCTTAGTGTTGGTGGCGGGATTTACAGTACTTGCTCAGTCGACCTTCAAGCTAAACGGTGACATGGGCATGTTAACGGCCATCACCATATTGATTGCACTCTTGATCGATTTCTTATTTTTGCCACCTTTGTTGATGGCCTTAGATAAAAATATATCGAGTAAGGAGGCAACAGAAAATATCGAAATTGAACACAGTGGTAGTGCGGAATTACCCACAGCCATCTCTTAATATGCTCGCTGAAATTATAGAAAGCAATAAATAGTAAATAATTGGAGAACAGTATGTTAAATCGAATTAAAGTCTTAAGTGCGAGTGTAACGTTAACTTTGGTAAGCCAGGTAAGTTTTGCTTTATCTTCAGCTGAAACTACGGCCGAACAATTGGCTCAGGAAAAAGGAATGTTAATATCCCTTGAAACAAAAAACCGTGATACTGGCTGGATGGATTTCACTGCCGATATGCTCATGACTTTGCGTAACGAGCAGGGACAGGAAAGCGTGCGCGAAGTGAAGATGAAATCGCTTGAAGTTGAAACAGACGGGGACAAAAGTCTGACAGTTTTCAACCAACCCAGGGATGTAAAAGGTACGGCATTTTTAAGTTATTCCCATTCAGTAGGTGCGGATGACCAATGGTTGTACTTACCTGCATTAAAGCGCGTTAAAAGAATTTCATCACGTAATAAATCAGGACCTTTCATGGGCTCTGAATTTTCTTTCGAAGATTTAAGTTCATTTGAAATTGACAAATACACTTATCACTATTTAGGGGATGAAGTCGTTGCTGGTATGGATAGCTTCAAAGTGGAACAGTATCCAACCGATGAAAACTCAGGTTATACCAAGCGAATTGTTTGGGTCGATAAGCAGGAATACCGCATTGTAAAAGTAGAATTCTATGATCGTAAGCGGTCGCTTTTGAAAACCTTGTCTTATAAGGATTTTAGCTTGTATCTAGATAAATATTGGCGCGCTAACACCTCAACCATGGTGAACCACCAAAATGGCAAGATGACAGAGTTAACGTGGAATAATTATGAATTTAAAACCGGTTTAACTGACGCTGACTTCAGTCGCAACTCATTAAAGCGTGTACGTTAACTTAAGATGTTAATCAATCATTTAACCAAAAAGGTAGCAGCTTATTTGCTGCTATCCGTTGATGTCATGGCGGCAGAATTTGAATATTCAGGTGAGATAGGTATTGAAGAACGTTACTTTTTTGAGCAAGGTCAGCATGCTGAACAACTTGAGCACTCTCAAACTTCATTCTATTTCGAACCAGAATTATATTGGGCTTGGAATAAGGGTAGCGACAGTTTTACCTTCAAACCTTTTCTCCGTGTTGATTCCCAAGATAATGAACGCACTCGTGGTGATATCCGTGAGCTCTCATATATCCATGCTCGTGATGATTGGGAATTGAGAGTCGGTTTACGCAAAGAGTTCTGGGGTGTGGCCGAGTTTCAGCATTTGGTTGATGTATTCAATCAAACCGATGGCACTGGAGATTCTGACGCTGAAGATAAGCTTGGTCAGCAAATGCTTAACTTATCATTGGTTAAAGACTAGGGCATTGTCGAATTATATTTATTGCCGGGCTTTAGAGAGCGAACCTTTTCAGGTAAAGAAAGTCGCTTACGTGGGCAACTTGTAGTCGACAAACATACGGTGAGCTATGAGTCAGCAGCGAAAGATAAACATGTAGACCTGGCTGTACGCTGGTCTCATAGCTTGGGTAATTTTGATATCGGTAGTTTTGATATCGGTAGTTATTGGTTTCATGGCACCAATCGTGCCCCGTTACTTGTACCTACTCAAGTGGGTGAAACAGTAGTATTAAGGCAATTTTACAATCAAATGGATCAATTTGGTTTAGATTTTCAGGCAACCTTAGGTAGTTGATTATGGAAATTTGAATCGATTTATCGCGCGACCAAGGGTGAAGAATTTTTGGCCTCTCAGGCGGGGTTTGAATATACCAATACGGGTGTATTTGATAGTATCGCCGATGTCGGTTTATTAATTGAACATAGTTGGGATTCTCGTGGGGAAGGGAATCTTAGCTCGACCGGTACTAATTTCCAAAATGACCTGTTTTTTGGTAGTCGTATAGCTTTAAATGACATGCAAGATAGTGAGATATTAGTGGGCTTTGGTTCTGATTTAGACCAAAACGCTTTCAATCTGATTTCCCGTCTTTTGTGCCAGAGGGATTGCCTTAGCAATTAAGAAAACCCAGAGATTGCAGGTCGAGTTGAGTACTTATACCTCTTACTTTGTATTGTATTTTTTGTCTACGCCTTTATCATGTTGCAAGAAATTCATGACATTTGGATATGATAGAAAACAATATGAAAAGTTTATTATTGAACCTTCGTTTAAAGTACAAGTTTTGGCTATTGAATGGTGTGTCATTTACCATTGTTTGTGTTTTAGTTCTCTGTTCGGTTTGGATAAACCACCAAACTATATTGGATGCAAAACTGAGTGATAATAAGGTAGTCGTTGACTCTTTAGAGCAAGCGTTTACTCAAGTTGACTTTGACCTACAAGTAAAGTTGATCGAATCTAGTCAGCATTTAGTTCTGTTAGATCAACGATCCAAACAAAGCTATCAAGGCGAGAAAGTCTCATTTTTAATTGCTCATGATGCTCTGAAAAAACACTTGGTATCACCTGCTCGAAATATGGTGATTGAAGAAAGTTTGTTTTCATTTAAGCCAGATGTTTTGATCAATAAACAACACTGGCAAGATGGTACAACTGTAGCGCGTGTTATTTCAAGCCCTTCATTCATACAGATTCTATTAGCTCAGGCACCTCGTTTTGCCGTCGCTATCTCGATACTGATGTTTATATTACTCATATGCTCCCAATTCTTAATTAGTTTTTTTGAACGTCATATCAACACGCTTAAATTCGTTATGTTACATGTTCGTGAAAAGGGTGACCTAACCGCACGAGTTGACATTGACTGCTTAGATGAAGTGGGAGAAATGGCTGAAGCATTTAATAGCTTGCAAGCTAACTACCAAAAAACAATGACTAAACTATCAGAAACAGCGGGATTATTACGTCATTCTGCAGTCGATTTACGGCAGGGCGCTCAAAAAACAGAGCAAGACATGTCAGCTCAACAGATCAACACTAATGCGATTCTCTTATCTATTGAACAAATGACACAAGTCGCGCAAGAGGTTGCTTACAATGCCACAAATATGCAACAGGAGTCAGAATCTGCGGCAGCCATCACCGTCTCAGGTGAAATTGAAGTTCAACACAGTAAAACGATCATTAACACCTTAAGTGATGAAATTCGTAAAGCATCTAGCTTAATTAAACAGCTACAAGAAGATACAACTCGCATTGATAGCTCCACCAATGAAATCAAAAGTATTTCTGAACAAACCAATTTATTAGCATTAAATGCAGCAATTGAAGCCGCACGAGCGGGAGAGTCAGGTAGAGGTTTTGCTGTAGTGGCTGACGAAGTTAGAAATTTAGCTCAAAATGCCCATGAATCAAGTGAGAAGATTCAAGAAGTGGTCAATGCAATCAGAACCGTCACGGCTGATATTATTCACGTTATGACACAAGGGATGAGTACTGCAGATGAAAGTGTCGAAGGCGCGGCGCGAACGGTGGCCTTATTCAGTGAAACTAGCGCGTTAGTTGATAACATTAAGAATAGTAATTTAATGGTCGCAGCGGCTGCTGAAGAGCAGAGCCAAACCAGCATTGATGTTAGCCAAAGCTTAGATGGAATAAAAGAAGGAACAAATGCGGTTATGTCAAATGCAGCAGAAGTTTCGGCTAGCTCAGCATCTATTAAAAAATTAGCTGGTGAACTTGAACAGCTCGTACAGCAAATGATTATTTAAGCTATTAGTTAGATTTAGTGTATGCTTCATTCAACTTAAAAAATGAGAAACTTAAACAAAGAAACCATTTGCAGGGCATTAATTGAAATAGTGCCGAGTAATAACCAGATTTTCTTCTATACTTGTTGTTCAGTCTTTTACATCTATGTTTGGTGTTTTAGGGGGTAACTAAACCTTGAATAACGTGCTTTATCTATAAGGAAGAATAAATGAACAATGAAGATTTTCACAAAGAGAAGCGCGAGTTTGTACGCTATGGACTAAAGGCACGTGGAGAGATTTGTTTCGAAGAGGGTATAAGACACAATGGTGTATTTCATGACATTTCTGTTGCAGGCGCTTTTTTTGAGACGGCAGATATTGACGAGGTTTCAGTTAATCAATTTGTCACAATGAGTATGAATGCCGAAATAAAAGGTGAGCTGCATAATATGATATCTAAATGTAAAATTGTACGCGTAACTAATACCGGTGTAGGTATGCTGTTCGGCAAAATGGATGATAGAAGTAAAACTACATTCCATGCTCTTATGCAGGAGTTACGGGATAACTTGATTAAGTCTTAGTGTCATGACAGAGCAATTAAAGTGGACCCGCAATTGAACGAAATAGTAATCATATAGTGAGGTTCATGCCTCAGAAGTCAAAAGATTTTGTTTTTAGCTACAAGAGATCGTTTAGGTCGCTAGAGATATACCTCACGACTTAGTGGAAAAGGTAAACATGACTTAGTCAAGTTTACCTTTAGTAGGCTAAGCGTTATCAATGCTGATTTTTAACTGAGCTTTTTTTCAATTTTTTTGTAAGCAGAGGGGCAATATTTATCGCGCCTTCTAGTGACTCTAAAGCATCTGTGGTGTGTACCACTAAGCGTTGAATGTTTGGCAGTGATTCGCGGCAAGCCGTAAATACAAAGGTAATTTTATCTGAATAGGTAAACAGTGTGATGTTTAAGGCTTGGCCTTGCATGACAAAGGATATAGGATGCACACTGAATACTTCAGCGCCATTTAAATACCGTTTTTCACGTGGCCCTGGTACATTTGATATAACCACGTTATACATTGGTCGGTTACTACGATTACCCGAGCCCGTCATCTGTCCTAGCGCAAATGGTAAGGTCATTAACGCGCTATAGGCAGTAATTTGTTCGCCGTCCATATTAGCCAGTAGCGTTTTGCTCGCTGACATAGAGGTTTTGACTTTTCTGAAACGCGTAAGAGTATCAGCTTCTTCTGTACCTAAAGATGCGAGCAGCATGCCGATCGCGTTACCGCTATTTGTATCATCCTTAGCACGGAACGAAACAGGCACTTGGGCAATTAAAGATTTCTCTGGTAGGGAATCTAGCTCAAGAAGATAGCTACGAAGCGCGCCACCGCAGACAGCCATCACTACATCATTTAGTGTTCCGCCATGCTGCTTACCGATCTTGAGCAATCGCTCTGTACTAAATTCAACCGTACTGACACGTCGTTGTGGTCCAATAGCGGTGTTAAGAATTGAGTTTGGTGCGCTGTAGGGGGCAACTAGATCTGGAATAGCATGAATTCGTGAGGCAAAAATACTTTTCAATGTCGCACTAAATACACCGCTTGCAGATTTTATAGGATTGGCGATCTGTGCTAGTAGACTTTGTGAAACAGGCAAGGAATCTCTTACTGAGCTTACTCGTTTAGCTGGCTGCATAGCCCAAAATGGTACAAAGTTTGGCATAACTTCTGGCTCGGTTTGACCCATCCAATTGGCCATCAAACGAGCCCCAGCAACACCATCAATTAAGGCATGATGCATCTTACTATAAATGGCAAAGCAATTATCCTCCAGACCTTCTATGATATGACATTCCCACATGGGTCTGTTGTGATCTAAAGGTATACTGTGAAGCCTTGATATCAGGACCGCTAACTCACGTTCGCCACCTGGTTGTGGGAGGGCTGAATGACGTAGATGGTAGTTGATATCGACTCTATCAACTTGCTCCCAACTATACATTGGATTAGATACTGAGCGCTCCGCTAACTTCAAGTTATAGGGAGATGCGGTGGGTTGATATTTACGAAAACCTTCAACCAAATTCAAAATGAAACTTTTGTCGGCTCCCTTGGGTAGCTTCATGCGAGCTAAAATCCCAATTTGGCTGGGAGTATTTTCACTTTCAATTAACAAAAAGAAAGCATCTGCTGGCGCCAACATTTTATTCTTAGTCATCGCATTTTCCATAATGGCTTTTAAATGTAGGCGAGTGTAGTGCATTCAACAGAAACTTTCAGTAGTTATTGGCCTAGATATTAATCGAGGCCATATAAAGCACTATAAAAAATACCGGCAATTAATTTAAGTTGCTATTAAATTCTAAATCTTTATTTTTGACTAATTGTTGAGGCGTCGTTTGTTTTATTTTCCTCCACCAAGCAGTTTGGGGGGCTGCATCATTTAATAGCCAGCGCTCACCCATTAAAGGAGTGGCCAAAGTTTGATTATTTTCAAAGGCTAACTGCTTAATACGTTCAAATGGATCAGTCCATTCATGAAAAGCTAAGTCAAAAGTGCCATTGTGAATAGGCATCATTATTTTTCCTCTTAAATCCTGGTGAGCTTGCATACTTTGTTCGGGAGTCATGTGTACAAATTCCCAGTCTTTATCGTAGGCGCCATTCTCCATCATAGTTAAGTCAAATGGCCCATATTTATCACCTATATCTTTAAAACCAGAAAAGTAGCCTGAGTCACCACTGAAATATAATTTGTGTTGCGGCGTTTGAATCACCCATGACGACCACAAAGTGGTATTACGATCCGTAAGGCTTCTGCCTGAAAAATGATTAGCAGGAGTACTCACTAAAGTAATATCGCCCACTTGTTTGCGTTGCCACCAATCAAATTCATGTATTTTATCTGCTGGTACACCCCAGTCTAGTAGATGTTGGCCAACTCCAAGAGGTACATAAAAGCCATCAACTTTGGTATGGATTTGTTCAATAGTATTTTTATCTAAGTGATCATAATGGTCGTGGGAAATAATAATACCCTTAATGTGAGGCAAACCATCTACATCGATGGGGGTAGGGTGGAAGCGCTTTGGACCAGCCCATTGAACGGGTGATGCGCGTTCAGAAAAGACAGGGTCCGTCATCCATATTTGGCCATCTAAAGCCATTAAAATAGTAGAATGACCCAAACGATATACCGCTGTTTGCTGAGACAAGTTATTTTTTAAATCACTCACTTCAATATTGCGCACAGGAATGGGAAATTTAGGTTCGGTGTTAATTTTATCATCAAAGAGAAAGCGCTTTATTATGGTAAGCATTTTGCTTAGGTTTGGTTGTTCAAAGGGCTCATTATTGATAAATTTGCCTTCTTTATAATGTGCAGACGCCGTGAGTTTTTTATTCACAGTATTGCTGACGCAAGCGCTAAGAGTTATGGCCACAATCAAGGCTCCTACAGTAAATAATATGTTATTTAATACATTCATGTTTGTTCTTCCAGTAATAACTACACTCAGGAGTTTACTTTTAAGATTTTAAAAAGTAAACCCAAGAGTGTAGAATTATTATTTTTAACATTTAGAAGCCCCTTATGACGACACTTAGTGCCCGAAAGAAAGCTGCCATTATTGATGCGGCAATCGACTTGTTTCAGCTTAATGGATATCAAGGTACCAATATGGACGCTATTGCAGCAAAAGCAGGGGTCTCAAAACGTACCGTATACAACCACTTTCCTTCTAAGCAGGATTTGTTTGAAACGATTGCTCACTCTGTTTGGGAGTCTGCAAATGAGGCGACCGCTGTGACTTATGATTCTCTCAGGCCTATGCCGGAACAACTATATGAACTAGCCATGAAAGAGTTGACGTTAGTAAGTGATGTAGAGTTTTTAAAACTGACTCGGGTTTTAATGGCGGAATTTATCCATGAACCAGGTTTGGCACAAGATATTTTAGAACGTTTCAATCAAGAACAATCCTCTCTTACTTTGTGGATGCAACAAGCCGTGCAACATGGTCAACTAAAAACAACAGATACCAAACAGGCAGCAACACAATTTCATGCGCTTATAAAAGCTCAAGCATTTTGGCCGCAAATTATGTTTGGCCAAGAAAGTATGCCTATTGAAAAACATCATGAATTTGCAAGACAGGTATGTATTATGTTCTTGGCAGCATATGGCGTTGAATCAATACTATAATTCTAATTTCAGATGGAACTGGTGAGGGTTGTAGGTGGGGGGTGAGGTCTTGCGTTCAGAAACTAGCACCTTATGAACACGTTAATGATAGATAAATACATTAGTACAACAAGGCGCTCTAAAGCGCCTTGTTGCTTAGTACTGGCTTCTAGAACTGAGCTCTAATGATTAAGAATCGTATCTAAGGTTTCAATTGCAATATTTTGATGAACGGTCGTCGTAGGGTGGTGTTCATCCCAATATAGGAAGCCACTTGCTGCAGGGAAATCACTACACTCAGGGTTAATTTCCAATCCTGCCAGGGTATAAATACAAGGTGTATCAATATTCGTGTAACCAAGATCATCAGCATTATCGATCTGGTTGGCAAATGATGAGAAAAGGTCAAATTCGATAATATCAATACCCGTCTCCCTCTCAATTTTAGATATTTTCCTGGCGAGTAGTTTATTGAACTTCACACTTAAACGGGTTGCAACTGTAGGTAAGCGATTGGCTCTTTTTTCTTGCTTAACTGTAGTAGCGAGCGCCAGAGTTTGTGCTTTTACTATATCTGCAAGGGGGGTAGTTCCGAAATCAGCTGCATTAACCACCATAATATGTTGAGCGCCAGCCGCAATTAACTTTCTAATCTGCGCTTCTTCAGCTGCCGCAGCCGCTTTAAGGGTGTTTCTTGCTGCGAGTACCGCTGCTTTTCGCTCTTCTTTGGTTTCTGCAAGCACGCCTGCCGCGCGAACATTTAAGGCATTTCCGATATCTGTTCCACCAACCACAAAAGAGTATAAGGCCTCAGGAGACGCTTGACCGCCATGTTCAAAAAGGTATGAATTTACTTGAGTCGGTAAATTTAAATCCAGAGTTGATTCATCACCATCGGTATCGACGGCAGTCGCCGTTGCGGTTGAGTAATTGTTACCATGCGGAATACCTGGAATAAGATGTAATGACGGGGTCAGTGAATAGCCAAGACCCGCAGCGACCATTTCAGCGGCAACAGGGCCATTCGAAAAACGATCAGGTACGGTCGCGTCGCCTGCAAAGGCCTGAATATTACCGGTATCCATCAGGCTATCACCGAAGACATAACCATTACTAAAATCTGCAGCATTGACGCTTATGGATAGACTCATAACGGCTACGAGCGTTGCCATTTTCAAACTGCTTACTTTTTGTATATCAAAATATTTCATTCAAACTTCCTTCCATTGGTGTTTATTTTTGTTTATTTGTTTGTGCGAAGTTATCTTGGCATTTGATATTCAGAACCGCTGTAGGGAATTCCTACAGCGAGTCACTAAAACTTATAAAGTGTTAAGTCTTAGACAATATATAAGATCATATTCGATGCAGACAGACTGCATCCCAGTGATCTGATAAGAGGCTCACTTACAGCATTTACAAAACTGAATTAGGTGAATTTTTCGAACTAGTTAGTTTCAATCTTGCATGCGCCGTCTTGGTTTTTAATCATTGCACTGTTGAGGGAGGTAAGGGGTTTGATATGAGCTGGCAGTGTTAACTCTACTTCGGTCCACTCATTTACTTTGCTGTCTATCTGCATACGTCCGTTATGATGACGCATAATAGTTTGGCAAATACTTAAACCTAAACCCATTTTTTCGGGCGATTTTTCATCAGAAAAGAAGGGGTCGGTAATTGATTTAAGGTCGCTATCGTTAATCCCTGTACCATTATCACGCAAGCAAATACTGATATCTTCTTCCTGCTCGAAGCTGGAAATACTTATTTCTCGTGGCTGCCGAGATTCCTTCCGTTGCAGTGCGTCGCAGGAGTTAAGTATTAAGTTCACAAAGACTTGAGTTAGAGCTGAAGAATGGCAGTCAATAAATTGTTCATCAGGTATCCGTATTTCCAGTTGCACATCGACTTTTTCAAGTTCCCTATGGCAGAACTTAAGCGCTTTAGAGACTAAAGCGTCTAAGCTAACGGTTTCGAGTTCCTGTTCAGATTCCGATTGAGAAAACCGCCTTAGATCAGTCACAATATCGTTAATTCGTTGGTGCTGTGTTAGGGATTCATCTAGCGCTTCATTAATATCTTCATCTTTATTAATTGACTTAGCAAAGCTAATCGCCTGAGACGAACTATTAACGGGGTTAATGATCTCGTGCAATAACCCCTTAGCCATATGGTTTAAAGCCTGGTGTTTTTGTTGTTGAATTAGTTGTTGTTCCGTAGATTTAAGGACTTTGAAGGTTTTACTGAGCACTTCATTTTTTTCATTTAACAAAAATTGCATTGCAAATATATTTCTAAACATCCAGCGACTAAATATCGCTGTTGTGATTGACATAAATAGGCAATGAAAGACAAACCAGTTTGATAACATCGTAAGAAACCTGGGCAGCCAATCTCCTTCTGTCGACAGGATTAAAAAAGAAATACACATAAACGTAATATTCACAGATTGAATAATCGCAATATGCCGAACAGATCCCATGCTAATGCCCATAAAAGCAGTATAAAAAAGCATGCCAAATATGGGATCCAGATTGCCATCTTGAAGTATGAAATTTCGATACGCCAGAGTCATCATAAAAAAACTAGTAATATAAAGAATTAAGGGCGCACGATGTCTAACCTTAGGTACTTGGTTCAACGTCAAGAACGCCATAATACTTAACCAATACAAATAGGTTAATGGATGAAAAGTAGACCAACTAAGTTCTTTCAATCCTTGTGAAACAAACTTAAGCGCCACAAAAAAAGAACCTATCAACAGTAAAACCAGCGTAAAATCCGCCATGAGGGGTAAGAGTTTCGCCTGCATAGAGCGTTGATAATATAACTCGAAGGCCTGCTTTTTCTCATCTGAGAGCGCATAAACCTTGCTCACCCCATTTAACATACTCACAAGCAAACACCCTCTTGTGCGCGATAGAAATGCAAACGTTTCATAAATACAACCAACTCTGGTAAGCGTTCAAAACCAAGTTTGATCAGTATTCGTTCTTTATAGGTATGCACGGTTTTGTGCGATAAGCCAAGTTCATCGGCAATGACCTTTAAAGGGACATGGTTGGCAATGTGTTTTGCAACTTCTTGCTCTCGTTCAGACAACGAATAGAAATCTGAAGAGTTGAAGTCGTCAATGATAGTCGATTGATTATTTTGAGCTTTTTTCTTTAAACCCGATTTATCTATATCAACATATATCTGACCATTGCGCGTGTAGTTAACCGCTTTATTCAATTCTTGCAAAGACTGTGTTTTGGCAAGAACTGATTTGACCCCCGAATCTAAATATATAGCTAAACGATTTTGGCTGATTGGTGTATCGACCAGGAGAATAACAGATAAGGAAGGGTGTTTTATCAGGGCCATTTCGGCAATCGTTAAGCCATCCATATCTTTCAAATTTTCTTCTATTATTAAGGTGGTAGGCGTAAAGGTATTCAAAAGCTTTAGGGTTTCAGCGCCTCCGGACGATTCACCGACGATATCAATATCTTTTTGGTGTACCAGATCAAACAACACCGCATCACGATATAAGCGTTGTTCCACGGTGACAAAAAGTCTGATTTTATTGTCGATATTGAAGGCCACGGTTTTAAACTCTCTACTTTATTTCCCAACAGGGTTTTATTATTTTGAATATGTGATGCTCAAACTAAAACTGAGTTCTTTCTCTTTAAGCTGTAAAGTTATAGCAAGCTTTTGACACGTAATGATCAACATTAGCATCTCACACTGTTGTTGTAACATTTGATCTGTGAGCTGAATGTGAGCACTGAGAATATGTCGATATAAAGATAAATCTACATTTTCCTTTGTTTTCAATACATAGTTTGTTTCGTTCTCGATAAACATCAAGGCACTGAAATCTAAGCCCGACGTCTGCAGTAATTGCTGTAAACTTCTCAGTATTTCTACATCCAAAAAATCGCTGGCGCATGCTTCCTGTATTAATTCTTCAGACAGTTCACTGTCTGCTTCAATTAGTTGTGGTACTAGATCTAAAAACTTTTCAGAAGGGTAGGGAGAAACCACTTTCGTACTGATTTGTAACATTCTGCTTTGCACCAGTGCGACAAAACCTGAGACTAAGCGTTTTTCTATATCAGTTTCCTGGCTCGCTCTTAAAGACGCTTTATTTGCTTGCAAAGTTTGTATGTTTTTTAGATGGCCGAAAAAGATCGCCAAACTATCTTCGCCACCAGAACCTTCAAAAAGGTTAGTCAAAGCGAGAGATAACTGTACTTGCCTCTGCGCTATAATTTCTTGGTATTGTTGGTTTATGTCGGCATCTTGTGCTTTAGCCTGGCTAATGCGAGATTGGAATTCGAGTAAAGACAGTTTAATAATGGCGTTTACTTCTTCAGCATTCCAGGGCTTCTTGATGTAGCGAGAAATGCGCCCTTCGTTCACCGCATTGAGCGCAATGTCTACTTCTTCATAAGCAGAGGTGAGCATTCGTATGATATGTGGGCTATATTTTTGTATCTCATTTAAGAGCTGGTTTCCGGTAATTCCGGGCATACGCTGGTCGGATATAATTATTGCCAGATTGTCTTTTTGCTCAGAGAAAATATGAAGCGCTTGCTCTGCATCGTCAGCGATGAATATCTCACACGGGCAAGCTAGTCGTTTAAGTTGTTTGCTTAAAAATTTGGTAGCTATCTTTTCATCATCAACAATTAACACAGAGTATTGTTGCGATGAGTTGTCAGGTGCGGCCTGTTTTAACTCGCCCGAATTGATGCCCATGGCAGAGGTATATATTTCAGAGCGAATAATATTTATGTCATAAGGTTTTGCAAAACACCGATCTATTAAGGCGTTATCTAGTAGCGAAACAATTTCATCCAATGCGATGTCTTGATGTAACTGTATAGACAGAAGGTCTGGTTTGATGGTTTTACACAAGCTTGACAAAGAGTCATCAACTTTATCTTGATCCAATATCAGCGTATCGATTCGCTCGCCATACTCTTCAATTGCTTGCTGCGCTTCTCTATTATTATCGCAGATTAATAACTTGAAACTGTCCTGAAAGGCAGTCACAAAATATTCGCAATCTTCGACATGATCAAAGCGGTACAACACGACTGGCAATTCGTCTCTGCAATTCATTGGTGTTTTCTTTTTTAATGTTAGTTCTGGTCAATAAGATTTTTGAAGCATATCAAATTTCTAATAGATTTTTTGTGATTGCGCCTATATTCACGGTTTTTGTTCCTTTTTAATGTAAGACCGTCCTACATAAGTTTACTTAATGCAATGCCAAAATAGCCCAGCGTCAGAATAAATACAGATGCACATGGAAAGTAACTAGATAAAAATTAAAATAACTAGGAGAGTAGTATGAAGGGCCTGATAAAAATAACACTTGTGTCTGCTATTGCAACAGCCACTAGTGGGGTACAAGCAGAATTACAAGTACTGGATGACTCAATACTCGGTGATGTAACCGGGCAAGCCGGTTTAACAATCGATATAGAAACCAAACGCGCAATGGGCGAATTTGCTTGGAAAGACGGCGGCTCTTTCCTCTTCCAGGGATTTACCGCAACAGCGAGCAAAAGAGCTGAGGAGCTTGCTTTTGCTGGGGGGAATGATCTTATCGATAATTTACGTTTCAAGTTAGATGTCGCAGGTAGTGGTACACCCAGTGGCGCTTTAGGCACCCCAAATAACCAAACGGACTTTGGTTTCTCTGATATCGCAAATATGGCTACTACACATGTAACGTATGGCAATACTGATGCTGGGATGCTATTGGCTGCAGGCGTAACGACGGGTTATGCTGAAGATCAAAATACTGGCCTGATGATAGATGCTAAAAAAACGTACCGGGATGGTGATTTAGTTATTCACATTACTGGCACAGACATGTGGCAAAAGGGCGGTGGATTACATGCTTACCTCGACCCAAGTATTGGGGGAGATGATGGTTCAGGTGGAACAGCTAGCATGCAAACCCTTGGTTATGGCGCCGTCCGTGACATTGCAGCACGCGCAATAGACTACAACTATAATTGGGAGGCTCTCGGTATAGCCAGCTCTGACTATGAAATAGGCTCACAAGGAATGGAAACCTATTTAAATAGCACAACAGGTAAGCTTAACGGTACCGACCATGTCACAGGGCAGGATGCAACGGCCAACACAACAGTTCTGCTCTCGGGTGTTGAAGTCGATGGTTATGTGGGCGCTATAGATATTCATATTGCAAATAATGGCAATGGTTTTGGTGCAGATGGCTCTGGTATAGATGGCCAGGTGGGCACAGGGAACGCTGACTCAAAAATTACCGGTGACATCTACTTAGATATTGAGATTGATTACTATTTAGATATTGCTGGGGTACAGCTAGGCATGAGATTACATAATGAACGAGGTGATTTAAGTAGTATGAATCGCAATGCAACCGATACAGGTTTCACATCTTCAATGGGGATGGGTCATGGTCGACGCGAAATTTATGCAGTGAAAGATACAGTATTAAACTTTGATACCACCGTACCTGACTCTATTAGCATGGATGACGGCATGGGTTACAACACGGAGTACAAAGGCGATTTCGATATTATGCACTTATCATTTGGTGATACAGGCACATCGATTGGCGAAATTCGATTAACAGATATCGAACTCACTCGAAACTGGGTGATTTCGGCTCATTGATAACCTTTATGATTTCACGGAAGTTAAATGCCAAGGATGGCATTATTAATAGTCTCGAAGCCCATCGGTATTCGCGAAAAAAATGAGTTTACAACTTATTTGTATTTTTTCAATCTAGATAAAGTAAAGCCACTTTTATTTTTGATGGCACTGATACATCCATTGATGGATATTTATATTACTCATATTCAGTTAATTCGCAACTGGGTTTTTGTCTGGTAGGAATCTACCCCCTGGAAGATCTTCTTAATGCTGCGGGGGTATAGTCACTGCGTTTAAATGTGCGATTGAATTTATAAGCGAAAGACTCTTCATTACTTAAGCCGAACACAAAGTATCGTCCGCTAAGAAGGTCATAGGTGACTTCCATGGCGTAGTAGTTCATATCCTGGTCATAGCAATTTATCATATGTCCTTCTGCTATACGCCAAAGCTCACCGCGGTTATCGTACTGCTCCGCCAAGACAATCGTCCAGGTATCTTCATCCAGATAAAAAACGCGCTTGCCATAGATATGCCGCTGGCCGTCTTTTAATTTAGCTTCAATTTTATGCACGCGGTGCAACTCCCAGCGAGTGTGGGCAGGATTGACTGCATTAGCATGCAGAATGTCATCATACTGGCGTTGACTAGATGTCAGTTTGTAGGCGTTATAAGGGATATAGAGTTCTTGTTTGCCGTGATATTCCCAGTCATATTTGTCTGGCGAACCATTGAACATGTCGTAGGAATCAGCGGTTCTCAAACCATAAGTTCCAGGGGCTGGCGTATCGTAGCCGAGGCCAGGTGCTCGGTGTACGCGCCTTAAATCTTTGTTATAAAGCCAGGTCAGACGCATTTCTTCAGATTGATCCAAAGTTTCATGAATCAGCAGGGTAGTGCCAGACAAACGAGAAGGCGAGGTGATTTTATCTAAGTAATAAAACAAGATATTGCCATCGCTAATATCTGGCTTGCTAGCGAGATGTTCAGTGCGCGTGTAGCGCTGATAATAACGAATAGGTACATAGTCACCGTCATCAAAAACCGTCGTTTGCATGACGGTTCTCTCAATACTGCCGCCTCGGTAGCGAGTGATATGGTTCCAGATAGCCTGTAATGCAGCGGTTCGATTATTATTACTCAATGCTGGAAAGGGAATGCCTTCTTTAAAATCCGCGACGCCATTGCCGTTGTTCGTTAGCTTGGCTGTTTTTTTGTTTTCACGTGAACCTGACAAAATAAACTCAGGAAAGGTAGCAGATCTTCGTGTTTGATAGATCGGGAGTTGATAATTTCGGTCACGCGATATCAATACTTGTTGACCTAAAGCCAACTTATCTTTGAACTCACTTAAGTTTTTAACATTGATGTTAATAATAGGTTGATCCCCATCGAAGGGGTCTTCGTAATGTTCGCCCGCTTTCCAGTCTTTAGGGGGCGCTATTACATCGCCATGATAGGGCGGAATAGTATGATCTTGATTACCTGAAGGGTCAGCCCCGAAAACAGTTAATTCACCTAGCTGGGTGACTTTCATATCAGGTCTAGGTTCGACTTCTTCTGCAGTCGTGGTCAATGAGCTAAGAGCCCCTAACGTCACTAAGAGAATTGCTAATTGTTTGCTGGATAACCAAGACTCATTAGCCATCAAAATAGCACCGTAAGGCTAGCTGACAAATGGTCTCTATCATTCAATAAGTTATCTCGGCCACCGCCATAATAGTGCACATAACCGAGTGAAGCCTGATATCGATTCAATAGGTAGTCGGCATTCAAGCTTAAACCAACTGATTTTCGACCTTCTTTAAAAGAGCCCATCGGTTCTGGCCCGTTACCTTTCACATCATGAGAAAAAGCCAACACAGGTTGTACATTCGTGCCGTTGAACAGACCTTGATAATAGAGCTGCATTGACAGGACGTAACCCCATGAAAATGCGGTGGTATAACCTCTGCTGTCACAAACGCTGGGGTTTGAACTCAGCGCGACGGTTGCACCTTCACCTGTGCAAGAGTAGGTTGCAGGGTTAAAAGGGTTCAAATCTGGAAAAACATCCTGCCCTAAACCCGAAAAGTCACCAATACCAAAGACATCAGGCCGACCATATCGAGCTTCATTTTCACTGGGAAGATCATGTATATATATACCACCGACTTCAGCAATCACACGAAGTTGGTTCGCGCCGAGTATGTGATCAAAGAAAGTCACGGTCGATAATTGAAGTTGCGATACCTTATAGCGGTCATAACCTTGTAGTTCTGTCCCTGCAAGTTCAAGTGGCGATGCAGCACCTGCCTCTTGAGTTCGTTGCTGTAAAAAACGGCTATATAAACGCAATAAACCGCCATGAATGACTTCACCCGAGTTCCATTGAATGGGCAGGTTTTCTCTAAAACTATACTCAGCGGCGAAGGAATAATCCTCAGCGATAGTCGAGTTAAGGCTTAAGCCCCATACACGAATTTCTTCAGGATACTCACTGTAGTAAGAAGGTAAACCGGGAATAGGCAGTAAGTCAGTTGGCGTAAACTGAAAAGGATCTACCACCACACCACTGAAATACGGTAGGCGGCTGTGGTACTGGAGATAGTAAAAACCCAGCTCACTGCCATTTAGCCGTTCCAAATACCAGTGTAGGGCTACACCAAACTGCCCTGAGTCTCTTGGCTCGCGATCATCCAGCCTGGGTAATATAAAGGTATTGCTTGCGACCAAACCAGGTGTAGCTGAGTCAGGAGTATTTAGCAGAATAATTGGCTCACAACCATCTGCCGCGGTGTCATTAAAAGAGAAAAAAGTACCGCAGCCATCTATTTCAATTGGTTCCCAGTCTAGTTGGATAAACGCCTCTAGAGACAGATTATTGCTGAGATCATAAGAGGCTGACACCATATTTACCGGCAAAAATATTTCTTTTAGCCTAGCGCCAGGTACTCTGGCAGCAGAGAGATCTACCGGGTTGATCACATTCACCCCACCCTGCATGAACATACCTTCACCCCAATTAAGCACCTGGCGCCCAAGCTTTACGGTTAGGGGTCTGCCTATATCGAAGGTGCTGTATAAATAGGCGTTCAATAATTCGATATCCGAGCCAGCTGAGTCCAGGGTTTCATCTATTAGTTGGCGTGTGTAACCCGTTTCATCAGAGGCACGGGATTCATCTTTTAGTTCAAAGTCATAAAAATATTTGACCCCGGAAACCAGCCCGAAATTCTCATTTCCAAAGCTAAATTCCGTTAGACCTTTGACGATCTTGGAATAGGTGTCGCCTTTATCAAAGTTCCAATTACCGTCATCAGTGTTATTGTTAGAAGCACCAATAGAACTGCCTGAGGGAATACCCATATTTGCTTGGCTTAGCTGATTTTTATCTCGGCCATTCATGCGCCAAGCTGCGCCAATTGTTAACTGGGTTTTTAGCTCAGCTTTAACAGTGCCAATACCTTCTATATCAACATTAAATTCAAGGGCATAAGCTGAAAAGCTGAACAGTATAGAAAAGGGAAATACAAAAGAACGAACACTCAAAAGAGCGTTTTTTTTAAAGCACGACATGTTACGTTACCGACCATGGAAAGATATTATTATTAGGATATGTAAACGTTAACATTCACAGGCTAATTCAAGCCAGTGTCGGACAGGATTTATGGGATATATTGATGAATATGTGACGGCGTAAACATTGTAATTATTTTTATTAATATAACTGAGTTTTTTAAAAGCTAAACTAAGGCTCCATAACAATATAGGGTAGTGGCTTTACAGTTAGGCCAATAACATCATGATTTATAAAGATAATCATTAATCAATTTAATTTCAGTGCCCAATTTTATCCATATCAAATCTTGAATCATTAGCTGCTTTTCTCCTAAAATCATATTCACCGCGCAAGTTCACATGTTTCCAATTAAGAATAGATGCACTACTTATTGAATTCACCAAATCTAACCGCTCATCCATATCAGTTGTATTGGCAATTAGCTCAGAGAGATACAAGTAATTCCAAAGTATAATTGCGTTTTGAAGTAACAATTTACAAGCCACCATAGCTTCTTGTTCTTCAAGCCCCCCACCTTGAAAAGCTTGATCATTATCAAAAAATACTGCACGTGAGAATTTGTTTGGTAGTTCAATTCGGTTTAGCTGTTTTTGTATTTGCTGCCTTAGCTCTAAATCATCATAGTATGAAAGAATGAATTGGGATTTAATTACACGGCCAAGTTCTTTCAATGCTTTATAGAGAGGGTGGTCTTGAGTATAAGAACTGAGGCGCTTAAACAGTTGTGACGCAGTAGCATGACGAGTTTTGATAGTAGCTATAAACCGAAGAATATCATCCCAATGTTCAAGTATTAGTTTTTTATTGATTGGTCGGCTGGGAAGTATTTTATATCCTCTTTTGAAATATGTTTTTCGTGCCGAGAAGCTATATAGACGCTGAGCGCCTATATTCTCGATCCTTGGCGCAAAAGCGAACCCAAGAAATGAGATGCGGCAAATATTTGTTCAGTGTACCTATGCGTGTCAGTAGAGTGAATTCGTTTTTGTTCAGGAACAGGGTTTTCCATTAAGCCGTCAATAACATAAGGTGCTTCTCTATCTGAAGAACTGAAAACTGAGCTATGAAATAGTGACTGGGTTTCATCGATAAAGGTATAAATGGTGACTCCTTTATCATTACCAAAATATTTGAAAGAACGATTTGCATGTAAGCAGTCAACAGCCACATTTACCTTTCGTCCATCACTGCTGGAATGAATCACGTCAGCGTCATGAAGATAGTTATTGGCTAGTGCTAGTTGGTGAATAGCATCAACGATTTTATGGTTAGTGCTTCGTATATTGTCAATGCTAAAAAACCAATTTACAGTATTATGTAACCTATGTTCACTGATGCCTTCTGAAATGCTGGCTAATTTACCTAGGCCAATATTACAACCTTTGCCTATTAATCCAGCCATCAACATATCTTCTCTTGGTTTCATTTAGACATTCTTGGGGCTGAGATGTTTAAAAGAATCAGTAAAGTGGCAGACTTGGTTCACTTCCTTTAAAAGCTGAAAAATAGGGATGTAACCACCTTCAGATAAAGTACTTGAGATAAAGGACTTTTCTTCAAAGTCTGTTTTAGGTGTAGTTACCCGTGATACACGACCAGCTTTTATCGACAGATCAATGTCATTAATTTAAGGATCAACAAAGCCTTTTGTAAGCCATAGGGTATTTGTTTACCCGATTCCTTTTATCTTTAATCCTCTGACAAGATCGACCTGGTCGATATGCATTCAGTGATGTTGCGATGGATTCTATTAAGAGCCTGCTCAGGTCACTACGAGCTATTCTCATCAGAAATCTAACAATATTATCTTTAAGCTGACACAGTGCGTGGTTAAAATTAACTTTGTATATACCTATACGTGTTTTACAACGCTCCACTGTTAATACTTTGGTTTCAGATATTGCAACCGCTGCAATGTTTTTTGACAACGTTTTAGCATGAATATCCTGCAATATGGACTCAACAGATTTTCCGGAAAAGATCTCTATATTTAGTCGGCTTTTCATGATTTTATAATCTTCTTCAACACTCCATCGCTGATGATATAAATCGCTAAAAATACTGTATGGGTAGTCTTTGTTGCTAAACAGAGAGGTCATTAAAATTTCTGTTTCACCCGTTGGCAGCGTGATTTTAATCAATCGTAATTTAATGGGTTCTGTAGGCAAACCCTCTTTTTTACGGCGACGCAGTGACCTCTCTATACACCGGAATTCCACTACGGCATCACGTTTGCCAGACTTTACGAACGCCTTGATTTCGTTAGATGAATCTACAACAGCTCGCGCACAGAAATTGATACCATACTGCATATGAACTTTAAAAAACCAGACCGCAGGGTAGCCACGATCATAAAGAATTAAATCTTTATCATTGGCTTGTTCCAAGTGCTGCAATGCCATATTTCGTTCGCCTGTTGAGTGAGAATTAACTTGTAAGTCACCGTAAGCTGATTCTTAATGTCATACAACTGAGACATACGAACAGCAGGCCTTATCGAGTGAGCACGAGCTTTACCAAAATGTGAATGTAGTTCTGATGAAGACGGTAATTGAGTAACAGAACCATCGACTGCTAGCAATCTAAACCCTCGCCACCGCTGTACATTTTGGGATTGATAAAAAGTATGGATAAGGTTGGCATTTAGGTCTTTAAATGCGGTGTAGGAAAGTTTATTTCTAGCCTTGCAAAAAGCGGCTGTTGTCACGCTTGTAAATGCAACGGGGGAATCATCAAGGATTTGAAAAAAACGACTTAATTCGCTTTGAATAGAACCGTTTACCATATTTAGCATAAAGCTGATTAATCGAGGAAAAGTAAGCGAGCGATCACGAGTAAAATCTTTTTCGGATTTACGGTGCTCAGCAAGAAATTCCGGTGAAAATATCTTACTGGCCATATTTTGTACAATTTGAATCGAAAATTGAACAGTTTTGAATGATGTTTTTCGGTTTTATAACTTTAGCTCTTAAGTTAGTGATTCTGTAGTGGTTTGAATAACGATTATAAAGCATTTGAGTACTTTTTCAGTAGCGGCTATTTTAGATTTATATCACCGTCCAATTGGGAATATGTAAACGTCTATTGTGGAATTTACTTGCGTCTAATATGCGATATGGTTTGAGTCAATATTTACTTAAGGCGGCGGTCAATGATCACTCAGGCAATAACTACATTGACTGTGTTTGAGCTAAAGCTGTCGCTAGATAATGCAATAGTCAAATAAGCAGATTAACGTCATTAAGTAGTTTTCCGATGCTCTGCCGGCTATCGAATACTAACAATACATTGATTGTTTTTTGTGTTTCGTCTACGCGATAGACAACTAGGTTATGCTTATCAATAACCAACTGGCGATAATCGGGAATGCCTAAATCTAAAAGACGGTCACATATGGGTCCAATAAGAGGCTCACTCAGAAGCTTTTCTTCAATGTCGCATTGAATTTTAGCCTTTGTTTTGTTTGCTAGGCTTTGTGAATATTTTCTCGTAAGAAAGCTACAAAGCCTTTTAAGAGTGATTTTAAAGACGGGGCTAAAGATTAATTTATAGGGCATGGTTATCTAGTCAATATTGAAAGCATCATCGATGTCTAGCGCGTCTCTAGAAGTAGCTTTTTCCGCCAAGTTCACTAGTTTGAGTAAAGCAATTGACTCCTGCTGATATTGGTAATCGTCAAAGCTTTGAACCACATATTTTGCTTTCCCGTTTTGGGTGACCAATAAAGGTTCGTCAACGTTAAGTTTATTCGCATTTTCTTTTACGAAAGTAACTGTTTCGGTCTGCATAATAAGGCCTATATTCGTACTGAATAAAGTCTGATTATGGCACGGTTATTTGTTGTGTGCACTAACATTAAAATTGATGCAGCCTTTTTCATCGGAAGCGCCTTACTTTTTCAAGCTTTGAAAGACTCGCTTTGAGTGTCAAAGAAGACACTCGATGATCCAATTTAGTTAAAGATAATGGGTCCAGTTTGAGAGTTAAATGAATTATCGAAAGGTATAGAAAGCGACCTTCTTTTAGCCAGGTTTATTGCTAAATTGAATATTTAGTTTGACCTAAAAAAATTGTTAACCCGATATTCGTTCCTGCCAATATGTAGGTTTTCTGTGCAAGCTTGCAACAGCAATAATCAAAACGATATCACTTCTAACTTGATAAATAATACCGTAAGGAAAACGATGAATGAGACAACGCCTTGTTCTCGAGGTTAATTCCTGCCAAGCATCAGGGTATTCTGAAATTCGACCGATAGAATCAATGACCTCAGACAGAAATTCAGAGCCTAGGTTCTGCCGTTGTTGGTCACAATACGCAATAGCTTCATCTAACTCATACTGAGCAGGCTTTAAAAACTCAATCTTCATCATTTGTATTTAGATAAGACGTTTTCTAAAGAAATTGATTTGATCTTACCTTCTTCGTACGCATCAATTCTGCTTTCTGCTTCGTTAGCCCACAGCTCGTCAATTTTTTTATCTGGGTTATCTAAACTAGCTAGAAGTAATTCAACTAACTCTACTCTTTGAGTTACGGGAAGTGATAGCGCATTCCCTGCGATTTCTTTATCAAGATGTATCATAGTAGGCATACCTCATTTCAATAAGAAACAGAGTACCATTTTGATCTACTCAGGTGAATGATTAGATAAAAAAGAGAAGTCTATTGAAATTCAAAAAAGGAACCGTTTTGGGACGAGGTATATACTTTAGTGATCAAGTAGAATTTGCCATGAATTGGGGGGCCCAGTCTTTGCTAGACACTTAGATATAGCAATCAGAGACGAGGCATTAATGGCTCTAAATGAGCC